>ERZ724508.96-NODE-96-length-59207-cov-5.924567_pt1 | contig 59207 bp, 85 predicted proteins | sample MGYA00376041_ERZ724508 | MGnify/ENA primary metagenome ERZ724508 (study PRJEB28724, sample SAMN07190887) | wastewater metagenome | isolation source: effluent of sewage treatment plant in Hong Hong | place: USA: Christiansburg, Virginia | collected 2016-03-01 ...
CAAAACTATAAGATGAATCGGCTGGAATAGAAATGGGGACTGCAAGAGAGAGTGTGATGCCGTGCTTTTACATGCTTGTCTGTTTTATTTAGTTCTGATCGTCGACTTTGACAATAATACTGCATTGATCCATCGCGATTGTAGGTCTCAAGCTAGTCGCCAATGGGGAAGGGATATTCGCGCATGCCTATCACGCCTCGCTTGAGGCCAAGGGCTTTCTTTACTTGTTTCTACCTGATTCTGGCAGCAAAGCTGTCACCCGGGCTGACGTGTAATTCCCATTCGAACTAATAATATCTGCAATGGAGAACAACGACTTTTTCCGGCAATACAAGGACATCCTAGTCGAGGGCATTGATAAGGTACGCAAGTCGGGCTTCAAGAAACTGCCGCTGTTCAAGTAGATGATCGACACCCTTGAAGGTACGGCTAGGCTTTACTGCAGTCTTCATCAATAAGGAGACCTACGGAAGGATAGTCCCTGGTAACTATGTGCTCCTGTTTTTGCTTATGATGGGCACTCGTAACACCAAGGTCGTTGATGTGGCAATCCGAACCATGCAGAAGCTAGTTAGCTACAACTACATCCACGAGAATGAGGAGCTGTCCGTAAACCTCTACAAGGAGGAGTTCAAAGAGTACCTGCTGGTGCCGCCAGCAACCCTGAAGAACCGAAGCGTCAACTAAATATACCTTGAGGTGTTAATGCAGCTGCAGGAAAAGGATGAATCCATACAGCTGCTTATCGTGAAGAACCTCAGCCTAGTGGTGAGGTTGTTCCAGCACAGCCTCACCGGCGAGGTCATCCGGAACGTCTATGGCTTTCTCACGGAGATGTTGGTGAGTAGACCGGGCAACATCGAAAAGACAATCAAATCCACCATCATCCAGGTTGTTCGACACATCCTCGAGAACCTGAGGGAGATTGATTTCAACATACTTCACGACAACGACTCGTGGAGCATCAGAAAGGTGTGTCAGGATCAGCTCAGCGGGATCGTTGATCAGGTAGTGCTGAGGGATGCTGTCGATAAGAAGTACGGAGGATCGGCTGGTTGGCGGTTGATACCCAATCCAGAAGACTTCGATAGTTTCGAGCTCCAACCGGTGTAAGCTTTGAATGAGAAGAACCAAGCCAACGGCAAATTCGGTTGGTGTACAGCTTGTAGGGAACCAGCATCGTACTACTGTAAGACCCTTCGCATTCCGGTGTGTTCGTTCGCCTGCAAAAACAGGTATCTTTCGGAGAGTCAATCGTTCGACAAGCTTCTTCAGGACTAAGCAAGAGCCCAGGAGGCTTTTTTGAACCATTCAAAACTGATTCTCACATGTCTTGCCGAGTAGTTGCTGCACGACCAACAAAAACGAAGGATCCTTGCAATAGAAATCGTCAACTTCGTGCTTTCGGAGCCGAAACGATTCAAGTCCATTCGTAATCATGTCAAAGCAGAGCTATCGAGGCTGTTCCGAAACTGTCTCATCAACATCGTCGTCGAGTCAGAGGCATTCACTGGATGTCTGTTGTGCATGAAAAAGCTGCTCAATCTCAGCACTTTCGTCTCAGAGGCCGAGTTGATGTTCGAGATGCTGGCTGCTAAGCTGACCAGCATTCCTACCAGTGTGGAGTACAAGGTATAGATACTGCGGTGCCTTAAGGACATTCTCAACGGGGATCTAGTGGTCGACTTATTCATATCCCTTGACTGTGAGGTTGACAGGAAAAACAGCATTGAAAGTATAATGCGGAGCGTAGCCACAGTATACGTGGGAGTACCTATACCAAAGGATATCATTTTTGAGGACGATCCTCGAGTGAAAAAGCTGTGTTTCGAAATTCTGACAGAAATGATTGTATCGCTGGGCGAGCTCGGGAAGAAAATGGATCCATTCAACGCGACTAGTCACATCGCTGATAAAAAGGTTCTAAAGAAGGAGGTTGACCAAGCAATTGTGCTATTCAATACGCCTGATGTCAAACCAGAAAAAGCGGTAAAGAGGTTGATTCAACTGGGAGCAGTGCAGGAGGGTCCTGACGGTATTGCTCGTTTCATGCACCGCTTCATGGACTCGCTGAGTTCAGTGAAGATAGGTTAGATGATCGGCGGTCATACTGATCTGTGCAAGGAAGTGTTGCCGAGCTTTAACAAGATTATCGAGTTCCCTGATATGGAGGTGGATAGTGGGTTACGGCACCTTCTTGACCACTTTACTCTGCCAGGCGAGTCACAGCAAGTCGATAGAATCATCGATAGTTTCAGCCATATCTTCTACCGTGACAACCAAAAGTCAGTGTTCGCTGAGGCCGGCGCAATCTACTCACTGTCATTTTTGCTGATGATGCTGCAGACCAACCTGCACAACCCACAAGTTCATGAGAAAATGAAACTCGCCGATGTTACGAAGCTGGCCAAGGGTATGAATAAAGGTGCTGACTTTCCACAGGAATACCTCATCAGCCTGTACAACAGTGTGCAGAAGAGTCAGCTTGGTTTCCACGAGAAGCAGAAGGAAATAGATTTTGTTGAAGCATACAAGCAGGGAGGGAAGAAGCTCAGCTAGCTCTACCAAAAGGACATTGACAGGTTGGTCAGGCGAGTGCTCTCACAATTTAAGATGTTTGGATAAGTCAAAGATTTCAGACCGAAGGTGGCATGCTTACCTTTGTTGCTTGATGGCGCTTGTAGGCCGATCATCGAAGTGCTAAACAACAGTCTGGAGAAGGTGGAGAGCAAGTAGGAGGTGGTAAAGCTGCTGGAGGAGATGGGAGCACTGATATCGCTATGTGTGACCCATCGTATCAAAACAGGGCAGTAAGTGCTCTTCGAACTGCTTAGCCGGAGGATAGTTGATGAAGTGTTGACTATAAAGCAGGTGGTTACTGCTGAATTTCTGTTGGACTGGACCATGAAGTACAGCGAGTGGCTCGATAAGAGTTGGAAGCATGTGTTCAGCGTGATTAGTCGATTCAGTCGGAGAAAGGCTATCGTCAAGTCCAAAGAGACGCGTAAACCGCTGCTCATTACAAATGAAAAAGTAGCTCTTCAAGAGGGATGGATAGACCAGCTGGTCAATAAGTCGGTGGAGATGCCTGAAAGCTGTGCTCTATCGTTGTTGAACGGACTGTTGGAAGTCAGCAGGGAGGAGATCCGAGATAACGAGGTGATATTCTGCCTGCAGAAGGTCGGAGATTTTGTGGAATGCAACCTCCCCCGGACCACCGAGATCTTTAACAGCGTATGGCCTCTGCTGAGAGACTATTACTTCGAGTTGGGTTGCAATCCCAACTAGAAGGTTGCGCTATTCGGAGTGGATTTCCTCAAGCAAACCATCACTAAATTTATGAAGGTATTGTGGTGCATAATTCAGAAAAAGGAGACGCTGGGTTTGCAGAAGGAACTATTCAAACCCTACGAAATGATCTTCAGCAACACTGAACTCCCCTCAATAAAGGAATTCATTTTGGGAACTATCGCTTCGATGTGCACTCACAACTCGACACAGTTGCGTTACGGCTGGAGGTACTGATCGACTTACTTAGGGTTGTTTTATCGATTCTCGCAGCAAGCTTCGAGGACACCGAAACGCCCGAAATCAAGGCTAAAAGCTATCAAGCACTGAGCAAGCTAATCGAGACCAATCTCGCGCAATTGGAGGAATATTACATCGACCTTACCCAGATTCTAGTGAAGCTTACCCGCCAAAAGGAAGAGTCGCAGGTTGCTGGCTGCATCGCCTTTGTCAGGAGCATTATTGAACATTACAACCGCAAGCTCAACATTCAACCGAAAGTGCCGAATGCTGCCATCGATATATCGTTCCTGCAAGCCACTTGGCTTCCCTTGCTGGGCGTGTTATCAACCATCTGTGGAGATCACCGGCAAGCAGTGCAGAATGAGGCCATGAGTTACTTGTTCGAGCTGCTCATGGAGTTCGGCTGCTTGTTCAAGTATGAGTTTTGGAAGATGGTCTTCCAAGGGGTCATTCGTCCTACCTTTGACGAAATCTTATATACCTTCCAGATCAGGGGTAGCTAGAGCCGCAAGGAAAGCCAGGGATGGCTGGAACGCAGCTGCTCCAAGCTCTTTGAATCGATATCCGAGCTGATCAGCGTTTACTATGAAGATTTCAGGTTGTTCCTGCCAGATATCTTCCGTATTTACGAGAACTGCACTCAGCACGCCAACGAACTCCTGACGAGACTGAGCATCAATGCAGTGAGCCTTCTGATCCAGAAAGTGGCTCACAAGTATACTGAGGAGGATTGGTAATGCTTCCTCCAGTTCTTCAACCGACTGTTCAGGAAGACCACCCCAACTGAGCTGATGTCATTGGAAGCATGGCAGGCCAGCAAATCCAGCTAGGACTACAACCAATCTGACTCGTATGCCACGAAGTGTCTCAGCCAACTCATGCTCCTTGGTGTCGTCGAGCAAATTCTATAGAAGTTCTCAATTCATCTCAGCGAAAAGGTATTGGCCATTGTTATTCAGCACATTGAGTTCCTGTACGGAATCATCAAGGATAGTTACAGCTTCTCGAGCAACTTCAATAAGCAGCTTGAACTGCGCTCCAGCCTCTGGAAGGAAGGTTTCATATCAGAGATGAAGGAACTGCCGGGGCTGCTTCGTCAAGAACGTGAATCCCTAAAATGCCTCATCCTGGTCGAATACTACCGCTATCAATTGGCTCAAAACGGGCAATAGGAGAAATTCGAACAATACATCCGCACTGTGTTGAATGTGTTGCAACTGTATATCCACAAGCACCAAGAGCTTCTCAAATAAAACGATAATGAATTGCAGCGACACGAAACTGAAAGGGAAGCATTAAACATGCGCTTCTTGGTTAGGGACACCGTCATCGGACAGATCGAGGAGAACGGGCTGAACAGCATCGTTGCCTACCGAAAGGAGTTCTTCCAAGCTTTCTTGGACATGCTCAGATACAGTTCGACACCCAAGCGACCCTGTAGTAATTGCAAGCGCTGCGACTCATGTCAGAAGAGCAAAGACATTGAGGTAGAGTTTGATGAGACTCTAAACAAGCTCATCGTTGGACTGTTCAACCTCAAGTCATGACGTGCCTTACTGTATGGCTCCCACTTTATTTATAACCGCTATGGACGAGCGATAGGCCTTTGGGCAGACGCGAAGACGTTTCCGCTACGATGAAGAGCACCAACTGGATCGCATTCAACTCACTAACAAGCAGCGGAGGTACAAACAGCTCCTTGATGAGCAGGTTGAACACAAACGTCGGATGGATCAACTTCACCGCAGTCAAGAGGTACAATAGAAAGCGTGGTACGTACAACCGTCGGAATCATACAACCCTCGCAATCCTCTTAAAGGCAGCAACCTCAAATCCAACGAAGAAGAGAAGCATGGGGTGAGTAGGTTCATCACTGAACCCAGCAATAACATGCAGCATCCAACCGCATAAAACGAAGATGACGAACAGGTCCGGGGCTATTTATAAGAATGCTAAAAGATTCTGCAGAGCCTCAAGGGATTGACGAGCTCGCCAAAAAGCATAAATGACCGCGGAAACAGCAATAGAAAGTTCATTCGATACGATCGTAGTCGACACAAATTTGAGAAGGAGGGTCTAAGCGAACTTGAAGAACGGTATAATAGGCAGTATGGCAACAGCGATGGAAAGCTTCCTCGGTTGAAAAACTATGAGTTTTTGACACCAAAGTCCAGAAATAAGGATCATATGGCAGTCATAATAAACCCAACGCCCTGCACGCATGGTGAACCACACGAAGACGACGAGGAACAGAGACGAAAGAGAGAGGCTATGTCGAAAGGACGTCTGCTTGGAGACGATTTATTGGACATAAAAAGTACTGTCAAAGTACACAGTTCCAGAGCTGGCTCACAGGCGGACCTTCACAATCACCAAGAATTTGATCAACGTAGAATGTCCACCCAACCAAAGACAAACTAAATGGAAGACAGGCTCATTGAACGCAGTCGAAAATCACAGCTGGAAGTCAATAAGGAACGTTTTCGAACTTTAGCCCGGCAGCCAATACCCTCAACAGTCAACCCATAATCCTCTCCGGAAAAGTCATTTCAGGATAAGAGAGGCAGTAACATTATGGTACACCTGGTGAGGGTTAAGGCCCACGGCTATAAACTCTTCGAAAAAGTCAAAAGATATAACAGCAGCAAAACTGAAGCAGTGCAAAGTTCGCCTCGTGTCTGACCCATCTGCATCTACAACTGAGATACACCGATTATTAATCAGTTGAGACAGGCCACTACTTACTCAGGTATAGGCCGCTTTTCTGGTTATACGCTCAGCAGCCTCATCATTAGGTCTACAAGCTTTGGGGAGGCGCGTTTGTCGATTTCGCCCAACCTGTCAAGGTGAAGCTTGATGTTGGAACAGAATTTACGTTGCTTCGTGGATATTTCAGATAGCTCGCGGGTCTTGGAGTGAAATAGTCCACGACGGCTGAGCACTCCCCTACCAGTTATTTGGCAGCGATGCGGAGCCCAAAGTGGTACGAGCGTAAACAGCTCTAGGAGCATACAGCCAATCGACCACATGTCCACAGCTGATGGCAATTTCCACACATCATATTCGATTGCTCCAGCAACATGATCGAGGAACTCTGGTGGTAGATACTCAGGGGTGACGAACCATTATGTAGCACCTTTGAGTATGGGCATTGTTTGGCTACTGACAGTCTCACCACCTACCTTGGCACTCTCCATCATTGCCGAATGACCCCACTCAATAATCACAGCCTCATCGTTTACTACTGAAATATTTGACAGGCTGATTTTGTGGTTGATGAGTTTGCCCTTTACTGTCGCCAGCTGCTTACACAGGCTTATCAGCATTCTCTTCAGCACTTCATTGTCGTTGCCGAACAGTTAGTCGTAATGCTGCCGCAGATGAATTTTGTAAATAGTCTCAGATTTCATAGATTCTCTGCTGATCTCAAATAAATTTGTTTTGAGAGATCGAAAGGGGCGTGCCTGGCAGCTCAACAAGCCAGTCTGCGTCCACAATCTCGGTAGATCAAGGCTCGCCAGCACCGACCAGGCTTTCTGCTCCCTGAGAAATACTTCAGTACACTCGGGCTTGTACTACTTGACCATAAAGGTTGCATGCTTCGATTGTGTTTGGAAGACGTGCATTACCCGACACAGTTCGTTTTCGCTGGTTACTTTCGGTCTTCGTTTTATCAGCAGCGACTGGGAAGACTAAACGGTGTTGACTAGTGATCGCTACTACGACTTGTTCTCTTCAATTAGTGAGGACAGTGCCATATTGTAGAGCCCGCTGCTCGTACCTGCTTCGGGATCTTCCCGTGCCTCGAATATCGGTGGAAGTGATTGGTCACTGAGGAACGTATTGTTCATCTCCACCACCTCAGACCTGGTGACTCCATTGAAAGGGTTGGGACATGTATTTGCAAGTAGATCTTCCCGAGCCGATCGATTGATCAGTGATGATCGACGCCGAAGGTTCAGTGGAAGAACTGGTTCGGGTAGCTTGACAGTTTTGTGTTCGTGCTAGCCAACTCGACCATCGAAGTACGAATCGATGATGTTATTGATATGCTTCTTCCGGGTTTCCTCATTGAAGTAGATCTCGGTGAGTTCCATCACGAGAGATTTGGTTGCTGGAGGCAGCTGTCTGTACCGTCCGTTGAGGATGTTATGTTGCACATGATGGTGAGTTCTGTTGTGCTAGGAGAGAGGCTGCAGCGATCGTCTTCGACTTGCCATCCTGTTAATATTATTTTTATTGGCGTAGACCACAAGTGAGAAGTACCTCATCATACTCTTGGAACACGCCGCTATCCCTTTACATTAGCATCCCAGCAAACTTATAACAGATAGTGTGGTAGCACTCCGGACATTTATAATTCCATCCGAAATGAAAGCAGTGATCGGCATGTTGGCCTCACTGCTCCTGCTGAACAGTGTCGCTTGTGGGTTTAATGATGGGAAGGTGGGTGGAGAATTCCTCAACCAAGACTTCATCGGAACCTACCACTCCAACCAGCAAAACGTACCGCATAAGATAATTGCAGCCGTTGTTCAGTTATCTCGATGTGGCACTGGGCAACATTGAACTCACCTTCACCAACCAGCTGCAGACGGATAGTCGCAACATCGTCAACAGGGTTATCATCTAGCTGTTTAATCCTACTTACCATGACGGCAAGGCTGCCGCTTTGGTATTCAATTTGACCGAATCGGCAGGCAATAGCTCCACGTGGGAGGCCACCGATGTAGCTACTGTCTATAGTTTCTGGAAAGTTTCGGAAAAGGCGTAGGGTACCACTCAGTATAATCTTAGCCAATTGCACTACGAAGTACACTATCACGGTTGAAGGGCGTGACGGAAACCTGTCTCCATCGACAGCAACCGTTCGTTTATGGCTTGAATCAGTTGGGGGTGACAGCAGTCTCTGCAACTACAGTCTCGCCGCCGAAATGCACTATCACGACTATGTATTGAAGTGTCTAACCCTCAGAAACTCACTGCAATCCTCTACTGTCTGTTCGTTTCGGTGGTCATTCTTGGGCAGATCTACTCCGCGTACAAGCTAATCAAAGCCTACGCCAGCGGTCAGGTCGAAGCCAGCAAAATTTCACTAATGACCGTGGCAATCTGCAACATCCAAGACTTCTTTCTGACGATGATGCACTTGTACTTCCTGATGGCTCAGTAGGTACACCTTGCACTTAGCTCAGCAGTACTACATCTACTTTATCCTGCCAATCTTCCTGCTGGTGCTACTCAGCGTGGTATTCGATATGAAGCTGCTGTTTATAGTCTGGCGAGCAAAGTATCTCACTGGCTTCACAAACAACTCGGAGCTGCGCAAACGACTCACAGTATTCTACATCAAGTTCTGTAAGCCTTGCGGTTATGTAGATCTTGGGTTGTTTGGCTACCTCACGATCATGTACTTCTTCACCTACGAAATCTGGTCGTTGCTCATACAGGCACTTATATTCGTGCCCCAGATTGTACACAATGTCAGGAAAGGCAATAATCCCTTCTTCTATGCATACTATGTGCTAGGCGTGTTGGGCATGAGGATGATGCTCCCACTCTACTATCGTGGGTGTCCCTCAAACATCTACGTCATCGAACCCAGTTCAACCTTCTGTGCTGTATGGGCCAGCCTGTTTCTTATTCAAATGTTCATCCTGTACCTCCAGCACAAGCTGGGGCCGAGGTTCTTTGTGCCAAGATGCTGCATACCCGGCTACTACAACTACAGCTTCAAGTATAAGATTAGCGAGACTGAAGATGTCCCTGACTGCCCAATATGCTTACAAGCTCTGAACGTAGACATCAATGACGATTCGGCCGTAGGAATAAACCCCTAGAGGACTACCAGTGCGAGCCGGGTGCTGACTTAGGTCAACGTTATGCGAGCCCCCTGCCGCCACCTGTTCCATAGCGACTGCCTTCGCAACTGGATTGACGTAAAACTGGAATGCCCGACGTGCCGTGGCACCTTACCACCTTTGAACAACTGACCCATTGCTGCTGTTATTAATATCAGTTGTTAAGTCAGTTAAAAGTCATGAAGAATTCAAGGTTGGAGAAGATTCCCGCACCCATTTCGCTTTCGAAGCGAGGTAATCAGATTCCTGTCGACTCGGCGACACCCTATCGAATGGAATGGGGCACGCCGCTGCAAGCTGTCGACAGCAACAACAATAAACCCCACAAATCAACCATCAGCACCATGAAGGAGGAACTCTCCAACATCAAGACCGATGTGGAGAAGCTTCTCAATGAGGACTGTCCTGAAACACGTCGGAACACACCCTCAGAACTCATCAGCAAGTCCGTCCGCGCAGAACTTGACTACCACAAGGAGGTATAGGAGAAGCTGAGGATGGAAATTCGCGAGCTGAAGTTGCGTCTTTCCGAAGAAAAATCTTTGCGCTAAGAGAAATAGGCGTTAGAACGACGAATTGATCAGCTCCGAACCGAATGGAAGGGAGAAAAGGCAAAGCTCAAGAAACACTCCGAAGAAGCCACACTTAAACATTCATAGGAAGTGGCACGCTGGAAGTCCGACTATGAGACATTGCTACAAAAAACGAACGTGCTGAATAAGGAGCACGCAGATCTCGAGCAAACTTACAGTTAGGAGAAAGGGCGATTACTGAAGACTGTGAGTCTACTCGAGAAGGAGATCAGTGAACGGCGGGATGAGTACTAAACAGCGCTAAAGTAAAGACAGAGCAAGTACGAGAGTGCTCTGGGTGAATTTAAAAAGCTCGAAGTTAAGTTTGATCGGAACACTCAGGAGAGCGTGCTGACCCTCATGCACAAGAATATATCGTTGGAGCAATAGCTCAGCAATGCTTGTATCGGACTGGAAGACTTCAAGCGAAGACTGAACTAGCAGACTCACCGGTACGAGAGAGCACTTCACTACCAAGAATAGCTAAAGGCTAGGAGTGCGGAAATGGAAGATCGCTTGAGAGCTGCGAATCGCCAAAACTAGCTACAGCAGGAATTGAATAACGCAATTGGCAAGCTGCAGGCAAGCGAGGCTTCAAAGGGGCAACTCTATACGACTTATTTGGAGAAGTGCAGAGAGTACGAGGAGTTGATGGAGGAATTCCAATCCCGCAACAAGGAACCGAACTATGAACTGCAGCGGATGCGAATGGAGAACACCGAGTTGGTAAAGATGTCGGAACTGGTAAATTAGCAGTTGAAGCTAGCACGCGGTCGCATAAGCTATCTGGATGCCATAATGCTTGAAAAGGACTCATACATCGAAGCCATGGAGGATCTGCAGCAAAGCGAGGCCACCAGCCAAGCTATGAAGGAACTATAGGACAAGTGCATGCAGATGCTCCAAGAGAAAAATGAGCTGGTCAGAAACTACGAGAACGCCATTAGACAGCTCGAGAATTCCATGAGCGAGAGCAGGGAACGTTCCATGTCCCAGAGCATGATGTTTGCGAGTGTCAACGGTGGTAGTCGCCGGGCAACCTTTGACGAAGCCCTTAAAGAACAAATTCAGGAGAACGAATAGCTTCGAAACATCAACAAGTAGAAATCCCAGGAGATCTATGAGCTACGGGGAGAGGTGGACGAACTCAAGCGTAACCTCGATACCCAACGAACTGAACGATAGCTGGAAAAGATGCGCAGCATGGCTGTCGACAAGAACATGAAGAACACTTATGAGATCACCATCCAGGATCTTCGCAACGAAATAGAAAGCCTCAAGCGAAAGCTTGAAGTTCTCCAGAGAAAGGTCGACCAAAAGACTGACGATATTCGTAGGAAGGATGACTTCATCAAGACGTCGATCATCGGTAGGATGGGGAAGCAGGAGTCATAGACAGACGTGCAATACCTCGCGAGGGAGCTCGAAAAATTCATCAATGTTACTGCTCTCGACCACATCCGAATGTGACCAGGAACTGGCTTCTGAATTAAATATGCCCGTTATTGTTGAATTAGCATATTCAGTTAACAACGAATGCGGGTCAAGCAGAACAAGAATATCAACCACCTGCTGAACAGCGAAGCCTTCCTACCGGCATCGTCCGTTGCGATGTAATCTTCCCAACAGCCACCACAGAGGAGACAACCAAATAGTCTAATTAAGACAGTGTGTAATGACTGCATCAATGGGCAGCAAGTTCTCAGCAGAAAGCAGCAGTAACCGATGGTGATCATGCAGGAAAGAAAGTAGGCTCCGATAGGATAAGTCACATCTTACGAATTGGTTGTCCAGAGAGCAGTAGCTCAAGCAGGAGGAGTAACAACGTCGGAAAGCGAACAAAAACCAGTTGTCATTGGACATCAGCCAGTTTATGCAGAGTCAGCAATAATCGAGGGAGAGGGAACGTCAGATGAAGGAGATGGAGAATGCTCGAGAACGGCAGCAGTACGTCGCTGAGCAAGCCAAACTTAAATAAGAAGAAGCCAACCTAAAAAGGTTGAGCTTTTACCGAAAGAAGAACCTGAAAAGCGGGATCGAGGAGCAGTTGAAGGAGAAGAGTGAAATACGTGCCCGAAGCCGATCTTAATCGCAATCGAGTTTGCAACCAAGTAGCCTTTCGACTTCGAACTTATTGCTTGAAGCCAGGAACAAAAAGCGTATGTCGCAGCATCAGTACCATTTATAATTAGACTTACAAGCCAACCGCCGAAAGGAATCGCTGGAGAGAATGAGAAACAAAGAGCTTGAAGTGGAGAGGAGGCGATTGTAACAGCAGTCGAACAAAGAGCAGTCTGCCCACCAACAAGAAGTAAGGCGTTCCAGAGAAAAAATGCTCCGATAGAGGAGCTTTATGGCCCAGAACAGTTAGACTGTGCATATTAGGAAGGTATCTTGCTCAATCAATATAGGAACAAACCAAAAGACAGCGTGATTAGTAGCGAGAGAAGCTTCGACAGCAGTACAGCTCAAACCAGTCCCAGAATAACCGCAAGGTTTGCATCGAGCTTCGCGAGGCGATGCTGGAGGCTGTTACGAACAAGTAGAACCAGCTACGAAGCAAGCACAAACACGACACCAGTTCCGACTCTGTGCAGCTCTCCACGCCAATCACAAAACGGCCTCCCCCTCCGAAAGCATGCTGCGAGGGTTGCCACCGATAGAAGAACGTCACTGCCTTCGGAAACTTCATTTTCTGATCTGCACATCCATTTAGCGATGCGTTATGTTGGCAATTATAGTAATTTGTCCTGCACACACAACCATGAGGAAGAGTAAGCACCCAAGTTAATGTAGAATCTGAACCTGCGAGCAACCCTACCTAGTAAGGTCTGTTAGCTAGCTTAGCTGTTCCAATGGTCTCAAGTAGCGATTAAACTGGGAGGAACCGGTGTATCGCGGCATGCCGTTATCCCAAATCGTCAACAGTCAACCAACAAGTTCGTTGAGGTCACCGCCGAGTCTCTCACCTAGTGATAGCCTTGACAGACTGACTTATCAAGACCAGCAAAACCCCCATTGCCAGAAGCATAATCCAATGTAGAAGAAATCAGAAGCTCGGTCTCCTGAGAAGGCTCCTGCTTCAGCTGCTGACCCCGTTTCTGTGGTTCGCACTAAATCGACAGTTGGCGAAGCTGGGAGGCTGATATGCCAATCCTAATTACATCACCGGGACAACCATCTGGACGACTACCTCAAGTACTACAACGTTTCCCAGCAGTCGCCTACTGCCTATCCCTATCACTTCGATAAGGATCTGCATATGAAAAGTAAGCTGGGCTACGCAAACGAAAAAGCCATTCACAGGGATATGCGAAACCACACCGATGCTGTCCTGCATCCACTCATGTAAATGATGCAGTAACCTAGCGGCAAGTACCTCAAAAACATGCACGAGATCACTTTTTGACTACTTCTTACTGTTATTTAATTTGCTCAGAATTCCACTCGCCACGGGCCAAGCCGCTCGTGATCGGGTTGCGCAGGTGGGGGTGAGTTATGCAGGCTATGCAGTGTCCTGCTCAGAGTGAGATCGGATGGTTGTGTGAAAGGTACTTTCTGTGGAGAGATGGTGGCCTTTTCCTTTGGAAATAATAGAGTATCGTGCAGGCTTGCATGCTTCAGCGAGAATGCAGAAATTCGTTTGTGTCGAACCACTCGTCCAGCCTCCGTCTTCACTGGAGTCCCATCCACCTTAATGGGCTCACTAGCTTATGTCAGTGCGGCCATATCGCCTATTATCACACTTCTCCTGAGCATTCTTCGGAGTTTTATTCTCGTTGAACTTTTATTGGATCTCATAAGCTTGAGTTCATTGGAGCCTACTGGCACAGAAATCTTCGGCACGGAGGGACACTCGTCTGCGAGGTCTTTAAGTGTCTTTATCTTATCCAGCCTGGTGAATTGCAGAAGAGGCTACACTGGACACGGCAGTATGCAACCCTCTTTTTCTAAGTGCTCCCGTTTTTCTCGTTGTTCCCTCACAAACCTCGATTTCTGCTTGAAGTCTGAGTAGGTTATGGCTGTAGTGCCCTTTTACACTGACTTTTGAGCAAACTGCCTCAGATCGATGCACTTGACTTTGTCGTTGTTCGCTTGCTCTGATTTCGGAGGTTCACAATATGATTGTTGCTGAGTTCCAACCCTCGACTTCCGAATCAATGCATTTTGAAATAGACTTTGGTACTGTGAGTGGATGGTGCAGACTTAGCCTTTAAGTCCTAACCCATCTTCGCTGGATTCCATCAGTAGTTTTTCCTGAGCGTAGTAAGTGTTTCTCATCGGGTATAAAGTCTCGCAGAACGATGGATAATAGTGGGTGCGGTTATTAAAGCAAATCCATCGGAAGGTGCTCAGACCACTGGTTATTGATTATGTTGTAATCAAGGCAAGAAGTGCGGGAGCACTGCCGCCAGGAATTCCTAAAGGCCCTACGACAAATCCAACAGGAAACACGGGTCAATAGCAACGACTATGTGCTGGTGCTTGACCAGCACACCAAGGCTATAGTCAGTTCAATGTTCACAGTGGGGGAACTTCTCAATTCGGGAGTGTTGGTGCTGGAGAAGCTGGAGATCAAACGGAGGCCTTTTCCCAACGCCAACGGGATCTACTACGTATAGCCAACGAAGAAATCTCTGTAGCTTATCTCGGAGGACTTCGAGGATAAGTAGTAACCAAAATACCTGAGCATCAGTTTGCTGTTCAGTGGGGAGCTATCCAAAGAGCTGATGGGGGAGCTTGGTGAGAACGATAAGATCGTCAAACGTCTTGCCGCCTTCAGATAGTATCACTGTGACCTGCTCTTCTTGGCTTCACACGTGATGACTTTGCAGATGTCACCGCAGGTTGCCTTCAAGGAGGTCGATAGGGTTGTGCAGAATCTATTTATTGCATGCACTGCATTTCCCGGCCACTTCGCGTTCGAAATTGTCTATTCACAGCAAAGTAAGAGATGTGAGGCTCTTGCCTTAAAACTTTCTGAGCAACTTGAAAAGCTCAACCTTGAGCCGAAGCCATAAACCCAACTGATCACTGTGCTTCTGCTTGAGCGTAAATTTGATCCAGTGAGTCCATTGATTCGTAGCATGAACTACGAGGCGCTGCTCAAGGATGTTTTTAGAGCAGTGAACAATAAGATTACGCTATCGGCAGCAGGTGTCAACCCTCCCGACGTGAAGCTATTGGATCCTGCAGATCGGGTGTATGGCAAGTATCGTTACAAACACCTGTCGCATGTCGTAGGCGAAATCAAAAAGGATTTGAAGTCGGAGTTAGAGAGTTCCGAGGCTGCCAAGTTCCAGCGAAACGAGTCAAGCGGTAACCTTTCAGCAACCATAAAGGAATTGCCAGAGTTCAACCGGACGAAGCTGTCATTTAACTTCAATTTTGACCTCATAAGCAAGATGAATGATATCATCGCGAAGCGCAACATCGTGAGGCTGGTTGAGTTGGAGATAGCCATGGCAACTGGGTTTAACACCGAGGGGGAAGAGCAATCTGAGAAAGCATTACTGAGTCAACTTATGGAGCTTGTTAATAGTAAGGCAATAGACCAGCAGGATAAGCTGAGGATCATGGCGGTTGCCTTGATGTGCCTCTAATTAAAGGGGAAGGAAAGACAAGAGTTCCTTGGAGCTCTAAAGGCTCAATTTCCTGACATTGACAAAGGCCTTGCTTAGCTCTGTTCAAAGCGTTCCCGTCTAAAAGACAGAAAAGCAAAGAAAGAATAATAAGCATTGCTTTTGGGAAGCCGGCACCAGCCTCTGCTAGTTGACATGATCTCAGCTGCACTGACCCATAAATAGCAGGTTGGTACCCGAATTATACGGATTAACAATATACAAGACAAGCAAATCAAACCAGCGACAAAATTAGGAGTGGTTAAACAGTCCAAAAAGGAAAATCTATTGGTGTTTATTGCGGGTGGCATTGGCTACAACGAAATATCCGAGGTTGAGAAGGTCGCCACTGCAAACTGCTTCTACTGCTCCTCAACAGTTTTCACTCCGAAACAGTACTTAGAGCAACTGGCGTCATTCGCCAGTAACCCATGATAACTTATCTTAACCTCAACAATTTCCATTATCACTGTCATTCCAGCAATGGTACTGCTCAGTCGCAATGAGTGGCTATTCACTGTTCTGTCTATTCTCATCGTCACTGGCTATACTTACACCCTGGATTGGCCACAGGCTCTGGAGACACCGCTACGTGAACCGCCCTACAACTTCAGCACATTTCAATTCAACATGCTCTACTTTGCGGCATTGCTCCCAGTCGGACTGTTGGGGATTGCCATTGGTATCACCATCGATAGGATTCCATTACCTATATCTATCATGGTCATCACACTTCTCGGCTTCGTTGCTCAACTTACCATTGCAATGTGCTTTCTGACAATGTTCACAGGATTCTATGCTTTGTTGATTGCCTTGCGAGCCGTCTATGGCTTGACAGGAGAGGGAGCCTACACAATCCAAGCAGTCGTAGTTCAAAAGCTGGGAGGAGCGAACTATGATGTTATGATGGGACTTTGCCTAACAATCCCTCTTTTCTTCGATGCCCTCAATAGTTTTGTCACAACTACCCTCTACGATGCGACCTTGGAAGCATCGGTTCCGCTATTCGTCTGTGCTGGTATGTGTTTCATGAGTGTCATTGTTGGGTGCATCCTAATCTTCAAAGTGAAGAAACTAGACAAAGAGAAGCTTGAAAGTGGAAAGAAACAAATTCATGCAGAGGAATAGTTCAGTTGTCAACATGTGAAGAAATTTGACCGATGGTTTTGGCTTATTGTTCTGATGATTTTTGTTTGTGAATCTGCACTTGGCCCTTTCCTAGACAACGCTACTGATTTGCTGGTGAAAAGATTCAATTTCTCTTACGTAACTGCTGGCCGTTTGATGATGCTTCCCTTTGGTCTCACTCCAGTAATGTCATTAGTGTGGAGCAAGTTGTTCGTCGGAAAATATCCAACTAAAAGGAGGCTGTTCTTCATCATCACTGGCCTACAAGCGCTGATACCTCACGTGATCCTGTACGTCATGCCAAATAACCCTCCAAATACGAGCCCTGTAGCCTACCAGTACGTATCGGTCATCATTGCGCTATCGATATTCAGCTTATCATTTGCTGGGTTCTGCTCTGTCATGATTCCCAGCATCTCGTTGATTGTAGAAGAAAAGTCGATAGGTACTGCATTCTCAGCAGTCGGAAGCGCAAGCTCGCTGAGTCAAGCTTTGATGCCCATCTTCAATTCGCTCGTCATAGACTAGGGTGCACAACTTGCAAACAATTACCGCAACCTCAGCCTTCTCTACGGTTGTATGGCAATTGTCACAATCTTGCTATGCATCTTTTTGCATCAGTCTACAAGCCGAACGATGATGACTATCGACAACAGCGATGATGACCTGAAAGCGAAGCTACTGATCAGTACAACAAGCTCTTTTTCTGGGCTACAAGAGGACATCAGCCTAACGCTTAACCTGGAGCCAGATGAGGAACCACATACTGATTGACTTTCACATTCCAACTACATTACCAAATCATTCTGATTGAGTTTAGAAATAGATAATGAAAGTTTCAGTTGGGGTACTGCTTCTGCTGTTATCGACAGTGGGACAGTGCATGCGAGTCTACAGTCACGACTACACCATGAAAGATCTGTCGTTTGTCTTGGACCGAGCCAACCTAAAACCCTCCAATACAGTCAACTCTAATCTGAAGGCACCCAACTGGATTTATGGTGGATTTACTAACGAGGAGTTTAAACTGCAGACCTTCCGTACGCTGACCAGCGGCAACAACATCGTCAAGTGCCAACTTGAAGTACCGTTTTACAACGGCGAGCGATGCATCACCTGCACTGGTAACGCCCCCTACTTCAATATCAAGTCCAAGAAGTGCGAAAGCTGTCCGGATGGAATGGAGGCACATCGCTGTAAATGATTGTTAGCATACGATATTAGGAAGGGTCAACGCCTAAAGGCGGTGCTCGGTTTGGAGCTGGATTGTACCTGAGTGGGAAATAGGTTATCACTGTTGGCTTACTCGTCATGCTAGCGGGCAGTTTGAGCCAGTCTCACTTCGTCTTTGTCGTCACTTTCAAAGTCATCTTTGTAGCGGCCAAATGAACTAATGTTGCCTTGGCGAAGTCTCCCTTCATTAAGCCTACCAGTACTTCGAGCTGCCAGACTTGTACGAATTAGCTCCGTCCTTTATTTCTTTTCCTTATCAAATGCGACAGGTGGTATCTTTCCGAGCGTCGTTGAGATGTTCTGCCGATGTTTTGAGTCCACTGCAGAACTTTTTCCATCGGCTGATCGAACCGTTCCGCTAGCCGTATTAATGTTGCTGTACTTCTGTGCTTTGGGTATAACTTGGTGCGTAAGCGGGTTCGTCTCGTACCTGGTAATACGATTGCGGATTTGCAATGAACGACGATACTCATCATTGATTTTCCTAGTGTTTATGGAAGACACGCTGAATGGTACATTAAGTACAGTGACTTCAAACGGATTTGCATGCGTTAGTTTTCATGCTCTCGTTCGATTTATTGCTTTCGTTTTCGACTGGATTGGTCCTTCAGTGGGAGGAAAGTTGTGCTGGACTCCATCGGTGTTTACACGGTACTGCGAACCCCATCGGTTGCTCCCGCCAGTCGCTAGAATATGCGGATGTTAGTCTTGTTTATGGAACTGCTTCGATCTCTAAGTTCTTTCAGGAAGGTGCTGTGCTTGTTGTTACGGTAGCGTTGAATCTGCTCAGTGCGTGTGGGGAAGATGTTAAACTTCGTACCGCTTTGCAGCTCTTGTAGTTTGCGCTTATGCTTTTCATAGTTGCTATGGTAGGTGGGGGTTGGTACAGGCGCTGCTAGAATATCTCGTTGACGTCGAAGCTACGGTAGCGGAAGTCGGTGCGCATTCGTTTTATATTATAAGGTATATCTTCAATGCTCGCCACCAAGCTGGCTGCTGCGCTCAGGAGGTACTCAGTTTCAGGGGGACGACCACTAGTCATCTCAGAAGCGGTGAGGCACGCTCTGGAAAAGCATACACCCGTCGTTGCTCTGGAATCCACCATAATTAGCCATGGCATGCCCTACCCGCAAAATCTTGAGTGTGCCAAGCACCTCGAAAAAATTGTTAATGATCAGAAGGCAACACCGGCGACCATTGCAGTGATTGACTCAAAGATACACATTGGGCTGAATGAGAGAGATTTAGATAGACTGGCCGAGGAAGGGTCAAAAGGAAAAGTAAGAAAGACAAGTAGGAGGGACCTCGCTTACTGCTTAACGAGTGGATAACTCGGAGCGACTACAGTATCGGCCACTATGGTGTGTGCTCATATGGCGGGGATTGATGTGTTCGCTACTGGAGGAGTAGGTGGAGTGCATAGGGGTGTTTAGGAAAGTTGGGATATAAGTGCTGATCTCACTGAGCTCGGTAGAACCCCAGTAACTGTGGTGTCTGCTGGAGTGAAGTCTATATTGGATATCCCTAAGACCCTCTAATACCTCGAGACGGAGGGAGTGCCTGTAGTAACCTTCAAGAGTGATGAATTTCCTGCCTTCTATACTGACAGTTCAGGAATAAGATCGCCTTTGAGATTGGACACAGAAAGAAAGATAGCCGAGCTAATATTCAGAAGTAACTTGCTGCGTCTACAAAACGGCACTCTTGTTGCCGTTCCTAACCCCAATCCAATCGACCCCAAACTTATCAGCCAAGCAATCCAAGAGAGCATCGAATAAATGAAGAGCAAGGGGATTACTGGCCACCAAATTACACCTTTCTTGTTAAAACGAGTTTCTGAGAAGACTGGCGGCAAGAGCTTGGAATCAAACTTAGCATTGGTTGCACACAATACGAAAATTGCAACAAATATTGCAAAAGAACTTTCACAGCTAAAATCAACGCAAAGGCAGCTGGCTCATGAAGCACGTCGCAAGCCTACAACCAGCTATATTGTAGAATAGACCATAGAGTTGGGAGGCAATGTCATCATTAAAAAATAGAAGCACGCAATCAACCGCACTGTTATCATCGGTGGGTCGGCAGTCGATACCTATCTCCATCCCATGCCTGGGCATGATCTGATCTTCAATCGCAGCAACCCTGGTAAGATCAGAAACACATTTGGTGGTGTTGGTAGGAATATTGCTGAGGTAGCCGGTAGGCTCGGTACGAACCCTTACTTCATCACTTCCCTGGGCGATGATCAGGCTGCTCAGCTCACAACCTCCTACCTCAAGGATGTCGGAGTGGAACCGTTTCCGATAGTCACTGCTAATGAAGTAACAGGCAAGTATGTGCATGTCATGAAAAAGAACGGCGATCTAGCTTTGGGAGTAGCGGATATGCATGTCAACCGTTTCCTAACCTTCGACAACATCTACGACAGCTTCTTCAGATTTCATCGACTGCTGCCAGGAACCCTTGTTGAGGTCGATTCCAATGTGCCAGCCGCAGAACTGAGTAAACTGATTCCATTCCTGAACGAGCAAAAAGCCATAATTCTATACGAGGGCATCAGTGGGATGTGTACTCGTATCTTGGAGAGCGGCTGCATCGATCAGATATCTCTGCTCAAGATCAACCACATTGAACTTGGAATTTTCACTCCAAAACTCAAGGAAACGTTAAAGGCATCTCCTCCAGATAACGATTATGAGTTCTATATGAAGCAACTGTTCGGCATGGTGGGCAAGCGCAACAACTATGCCAATACTGTTGCTCCCTTCCGTCACCTAATAGTCACCCATGGGGAAGAAGGTTCCGATTTGCACCGTGAGGAGAACGGCAAGCACAGTTTCAAGACCTACCCAGTGCTAAAGTGCAACGTTGTCAAGACAAATGGTGCTGGTGACACAATGACGGGCACCTTGCTCTCCGCTCTCGCCCGTCAGAAATATTCTCTGGACGAATCCATGAAAATAGCCATCTGCGGTACCAAGTTCGCAGTGTAAACCCCAATCGGCCAGAGCACGATAAGTGAACATCTCACTATGGAGAACGTGTTGCGGGTACGTTCTGAAAACCCACAGCTGTGATCATCTATAATTGGGTATATGCAGGGACTTCGTAAAGTGCTGTGTCTGGGCGGTGCAGGTGCACTCGGTTCCAATCTTCTGAATACGCTTTCGTCAGGCTACTCGCTCACCAACGTGGACTACCGTGAGGTGCCTTCTATGAACAATGTCAAGAATGTTCTGCTGAAGAACTCGGTGACTCCACAGGAAAACTTCAATTACATCAAACAGTCGCTTGGCGACAAAAAGTTTGGTGCCATCGTAGTGACGGCTGGTGGATGGCGTGGCGGAAACATCAAAAGCGAAACCTTCGTGCAGGACTACGAAGCGATGCGGGACATGAATCTTCTGCCATGTTTGTATGCGGGCAAGCTGGCAACGACCCACCTTAGCGACAACGGTTTGTTAGTGTTTGTTGGTGCTGCAGCAGTATTTAAGGAGCCACAGCCATAGATGCTAGCATACTCTATTGCCAAAACGGGAGTGCACTCTCTCGCTTTAAATCTCTCACAATCAAACGTTCTACCACCAGAGACAACGGTAATCACAATCCTACCCGAAACCATCGATACCCCTGCCAATCGGCTGGCAATGCCTAGCGCTAACTTCGAGGAATGGGCTAACCCTCGCCAAATCGGTTAGTTGCTCAAGGGCTGGATCGATGGGCTAAACCGTCCAAGCACCGGCAGTTTCGTAGTTCTCAAGGTCAAAAACAAGAGCATCGTGCCATAGTTCGTGTGAACTTCTGATAAGAGAACATCATAAAAGATTAGCTTAACTCTCAGCCCTCGCGTTCTTTATTGCTGAGGATCTTGCCTATCTTCTGCAAAGGCATTGTAAGTGTACGTCTTCCATTGTATCGTGAGACTAAATTGCGCATTATCTGGAGGAAACGGGTCAAGTGTTGGCACATCCCACCACCGCAGTGCTTGGCATGCAGCTGCTACTGTTCCTGCAGAAACCGTCGGAAGTCCTTCCTTGCTGTGATGGGTTGACTTGGTGGCTGAATGTCCAGGCTTCGCATTAGCTAGCTTACGGAATCTTCGAACTCCCTCTATTTGGAAAAATGCTTGAAGGTAGATTCCTTCAGATGCTCAAGCACGGTGTGCTCCTGAGTTAATTTGGTGGCCTTAGTCACAGTCTCTTTTTCCAAGGATTGTGCATTGACTGGTTTTTCGTGAAGCCCAATCCTCATAACTTCCGAACGTATTTCCTTGATACTTTCCAGGTGTTCGCTTGGTAGGGTATCCAACACGCTAATTCTTGTGATGTTGAGCATCTTTTCGTCTTCGGTATGCAACGACGAGTTCAGATGTCGTTTCTGAATTACCAGCCTATTTTTGCTTTGACGCTTCTGCTCAGGGATTTATTCGTTGGCTTCGGTACGGGAGAACTGTCCGATGGTCGAGTGGGTGTGTTGTGTCGATGTTAGTATACTTTTGTTCGGTTGACGTCGCTGGACCTCCTCCACAGAGGTATTTAAGCTTGGCAGTTTGGATGGGTGGGCATTGTTACCAAAAGAAGACTAATGTCTGCGATGTGGATCTACACCGCGAAACTTAACTATACTGGCCTATCTCACTGTGTGCTGGACAGTCGGAAGTATCTTTCGTTCGTTGGTCGAGACTGTCTGAGTCGAAGCTTCGACCTTCTATGTGCTAAACTCCCTGTCTACTTGAACAGCTGCATCGATTAAGTAGATAACACTCCTGCTAGTTTCTTCAGTGACAATGGGAGTGGAATTGTCTGTAGCGAATTTCGATTCAATTACATTCCCAGTTATTTTTAGTAAAAGCCTTTCAGTATTTTCTAGAGAAGCTCGAAGAGAGACGTACGGACGGTTGGCAAGGGATATTAGAGGGACTGCAAGTTCGTTAATTGATGCCATTGCTGAGGGTGTCATTTCGCATGTTTCAATAAAATATTGAGTCGCCACACTAATCTTATCATTTGATTAGCGAGGAACTGCGCATTAGTTTACCGGAGTTTCCTTGGCTCTTGAGTTTCTCACGACGTTACTTATCAATGGTTGCAGTTACTTGCTTCCAATCGTCGGATCAGAATCGACAGCAATTTCGATTGGATCATGGTGTGTTGGTGGAGGAGGCGCAAGCAAGCCAGCACCAATATATTGGATCGGATTGTTCAGTAGTGTCACTGTTGTTCTTTGTGTGTGTTTCGATGCTCTTTTCGATGCTCTTTTCGGGGTGATAATCGATACAGGGATTGCATCTTTAATTGGTCTTTCACTTAACTCTTACTCAGCCTTTTAGCATACCTCATTCACATCTATCACACTCTCCTCACTCTCCTCCAAAGGTTCGTCAGTCTATCGGCACTGGCTCTTTAAAGTACGCTTGCTCTTTATTTAGCTAAGCTCCTTTGCAAACGATTCACTGAGATTCTAACTTTCAATTGTTTTCAGAAGGCCAATTCTAAATCGGAAGGGCTTGCGTTTCTTGGCAATAATTGATGACTTCGCACTCACTCTTGAGACAAGTCCCTTCAGGACTGACCTCATCTTGTCCTTAATTTCTGGAGATATTCCAGTTGCCTCTACGACTTCCTCAAGTCGCTACTCATTCATAAATTCAATGCTCTCCTGCAGATGATCCTGCAGTTTATTGTAGTCTTCAGTCAGACTGTCGATGTACTCCTGCATCGGTTTCACACTTTCTCTGTGAGCCTCAAGCTGTACCTTCAGACCGTTGACAGCTTCCGATTGCTTACGACTTCGCGCTTTTTCTGCTTCAATGATCTTATTCAGTTCTGCAATTTCCTCCATAAGCTTGTTTCTTTCAGTTTGTAGACTGTGTATCTGGACGGCCTGTTCCTACATCTGCTCCTTCAGAGACGTCGTATTTACTGCTTCCTGTGTCTGTACGCCCTGATTTGAGAATTTGTAGCGATTACGTAAGCATTCTGCACGTTTGCTCTTTTAGAGCTCCTCCTTCTCCGACTGATAGGTTTGCAAGATATTTGTGAGGTGAGATCTATTCCTTTCCATCATTGACGCCAACAGCCTCATCGCAGTCTCCTTGTTCGTTGCCTTGTCCTTTCGGAGACTGTCGATTTCACTAGCCACCTCGTATCCCGGCTAGCATGTGACTGCAATCTCAAGTGCTTTCCTATTGATGAACTGAGTTGCATCCTTCTCGCATTCGCTGAAAAACCGCAGAATGGAAGATAGGCTATACTACAGCGAGCTGTCAAAGGAGTTTGAAGGTTTCTGCTTGAAACTATTCATATGCGCTTCGATCATGCTTACGAAGCTGCTGGTCGATACCATCTTGGGTCCAATATTCAGGAGTTCTCTAGCTTCATCCTCCACCTCCCATTTCTCTTCTTACTCGATATCAAACGATGGCAGTGGTTTGACCGTATTGCTCATACATTTTTGGCATGGCTCTGGTAGGTGTGGTTGCTGAATACCCCTCACCTCCTCCTTGATGGCACACCCCCCTAACGTTCGAATTGATTATCTTTCACTCTGCTTGCTGCGTATGTCGCTACCACTGAGTTGTTCATCATTCTTATTGTGCAATGCCTTAGCACTTTTATGTGTAAGCTGTCTGGTCGTTTGATCATGCATTTCGAAGAGCCTGCCAAAAGCAATGCCGAGACATTCCAGCAATTTTCTGATCATCATTGTCTGTGACCGCTAGGCTTTAGGATGCAATTGCTCGATTTCGTAGAAGATGTTGATAGTTTTGGAGATGTTCTACACTCATCGCAGAAGTACCTGCTTGAGCACTGTAATGTCAAGCTTGTCGAAGCGCAGTGCCTCTTCGATGTCCAGAAGCTCAACCGTAACAATGTTCTCGTCGGTAAAGGCATGGCTGTTCGCCTGCTGTGGTTCTTCCATTGTATCGAATATCTATAAGCGAAACAAAGGTGTCCTATTGTATAGCCACAGATCTTTATTCAGCCATCACAACACGTTCTCTGCTCGCTTGTCACGTAGTTCATGCACCATACTCAGCAAGCTTTGAAGGGCGGATTGTGGGTCTAAACCCTTCGGGCACGTTACAGAGCACATACCAATGTTCTGGCATTCGTCAAGCTTCATCTCGTTACTGAGCTGCTCCAGCCTCTCGTATGTATACTCGTCTCTAGAATCCACAATCCATCGGTAAGCTTGCATCAGAATTGCTGGGCCTAAGTAACCTTCTGGATGCCACCAGTAGCTTGGACAGCTGGTCGAGCAGCAGGCACAAAGCACGCACTCATACAGCCCATCGAGCTTCTTGCGATCCTCGGCACTCTGCAGGTACTCGGTCGACTGCATAATAAAAAATGCTTACGTTGGGCTTCTTGACATTCTTTCTCTTGAGGAACGGTTCGATCGTCTTGTACTGGGCATAGAAGTTAGTCATATCAACCACGAGATCTTTCAACACGAACATGTGACCAAGCGGAGTGATGAGCGAAGGCTTGCTCAAATCCGTATCGATAGCTCGGATGCAAGCAAGCGAGTGCAGCCCATCACAGTTCATGGCGCAGCTACCACAAATTCCCTCACGGCAGGATCTTCGTAAAGTGAGAGTCGGATCCATATAGTCCTTGATGAACAGCAGAGCGTCAAGGTACATCGGAGGAATCTTCTTCAGATCCACATAGTAGCTCACATACTTGGGCTTATCGTCAGGCTCCTCTGGGTTGTAGCGGTATACCAAAAACCTCTTGAGCTTAGCTCGCTCCGATTCGGGGAGGTTAGGATTATGCTCGACGATGTGATTACTGTGCAGGTAGCCCTTAACGGTCGCTGATACACTCTCGAAGAACACCTTGCCTTCGCTCTGGCCAAGGTTCTCAGGATGGTGTTCGCTGGAAAACCATCGTGCAGCCGGCAGCCTCTTCAGAAATCTCGAAAGCATTAAGTAATTATATGGTGGTGGTCGGATGAATGCATTTTCCCGGTGATGACTCCACTATAATCCAAACTAGTAATGAAGTAGGAGCGCTTGGAGGAACAGCTGAGCCTCATCCTTCAGAAGGTAGTGTCGGCGGTTATCTAGTCAGTGAGCTGCTTTCGTAAGGTCTTGGTGCAGGAGGACACTTATCGCTAGCTGCAACTACTGCTCAGGGATTTCGCTAACGTCGAGGAACTACTTGAGATAGTTGTCTCAGTGGTTGCTTTCATGGATATCAGAGTTGACCACGAGCTGTAAGGTTATCTCTGCAACTTAGGAAGGCCCTGCGAAAGATCTACGATAATCGCTATCGCGAACTTGAAGGGCAACTGCAGAAGCAGTAACACCTGTTTCGCAATCTGGTGAAAGTACCCTAAAGCAAGACCGTAGAGGGAGCTACAGCTGAGAGAGAACCTCTAGCTCACGTAGACACAGATCCAAGACCTCAGAGGAGAAGTGAGCAGGCTAAGCCTTAGAAACTTCGAGCTGAGCCGGAGCTGCGAACAAGGTTAACTGGAAAGACAGCAGATTCTAAACAAACGCAACTTTGAGCTCTGTTAGAAGGATCTGGTGATAAACGTACTGAGTTCGATCGAGCCGTAGAAGCTGTAGCAAAGTTTGGGAATAGTACAGCAAAGCGACCCCAACGACACCCGCCCACCGACGAAGGTAAAGCAGCACCATCGACGAAAAAGTGACTAACCGGTGCGTTCATATGTAAAGGATAAGAAGCATAGCCTGGCTACCAGCAGCAAATTCAAGAAGTGATAATATTTCAATGATACTGGTCAACCGGAATAGTCGAGTGGTGCTGGAGGTACTGCGGGCCGAGCTTTCTCCACACCCATAACTCATGGACAACGTGAACTTCTCGGTGCAGTTCGGAGAGCAAGTACGCCATGGTAATGCTCGATTGAGCCATCGCGATCTTCTGAACCCTGTGTTCAACGAGGTACCGCCGGTGGTTAGCTGAAGGGAGACTCTCGAGTTCACGCTTGCTGACAGTAGCAAGATGCTGCTGAGACTGAGTAGTCGAGGAGTGGTGCTGGGCGATGCAGAAATATTAGTGATGTCCAGCAAATGCATGGCATATATCACGACCCGCAACAAGAAGATCCTTGGGGCAGTGTACTACTCCATCAAGATATGCCAACCGTCGAGTGTTCTTCAACAACGCGAACTTCTCAAACATACCCGTGGCGCTTAAAGCGAAAACTATGCGGGTAGCGGACTAAACACTCACAGTAATGGAAGTCGCAGCAAATTGCGCGACAAATCCCAGGAACTCCGTCCAAGGCAGGACCGCCAGATAAAAAGTCGGCCAAATATCGAACCTGTGCACTCTCCGCAACTTTCCGAATAGTTGTTCTCCTCTTACTTCCAGAAGAAAACTTCTGAACTTCACCATCGCTAAACTTCGGACGGACCCGAAATGCAGATGTCTATCGATCCCCGCGACAGATAAACCCTTCAAAAGCGAAAACAGCTCGAACTTGAATTGGAAGGTACATTTAGATTGGAGCTTAGAAACAACGAAACGCCTGGATGAAACCCGATCCGCCCGAAAGATTCTATCAACGAAGGTAAAGACCCTCAAACGTGAAATTCACGAACTCCAGGGAACAGTTACTCGTCCCAACAACTTTGAACCCGAATCCGAAGACAGGTAGCACCTTGAACTGCTGGAACAGCTGCAGATCGTCGAATCGTACAATCGGTAGCTGCGAAGGCTACTAGCATCCGTCAACTCTCTTATTTGAGATATAATCAATTCTTAACAGTAATGATGAGCGACTGGATAGACACATCTCTCCTCAAGGAGTACCTCGAGATATCTGTGCGATTGATAATCGGGGTAGGTCTTCTGCTTGCAATTATTTGGTACGCAATGAACTGGCTGCGAATTAAATAGTCCCAACTCAGAGAGCAAGAGAAGGCCTCCGTATATGGGAGACTCCCTGAAAAGAAGGTGAAGGTTTAACCAGTCGAATCCTTCTAGCAAGTCAAGGAGGAGCCTCCAGAGTGGAAAAAGATAGTGACCAAGAATTCCCGCTCGTCCCTCCAGGGCAATCGGATAGTCTTTCGACTTTAAGAGAATGAGGAACAGATGAACTTCATGGGTAAAAAATTGGTCTCAAACATGGGCAATCTCAGCAACTCAAGCCACTTCGAACAAGCCAATATCTACGGTTCGAGGGATCAAACAAATTAGAGGAGCCCAGTCAATTTCACCAACCAAGCCAACAGCGACCCAAACAGTTTGAGCAGCCCTCCTGACGATAAGCTTGCTAGCACAGAAACTGGGCCAAAGCAAACAACCTCTAAAATTTTCAATAGCCAAGCTAGCCAGCGGTTTGCAAAGGTTGAAGCTCCCAGGGTGCTTTCTGACACGAAAAAGGAAACTTACAACTTGCCGATCTTGAAAAACATAAGTTCTGAGACCTACGTGCAGGTTATGAGTATGCCATTCACAAAACCCAATCTTATCACTGACTTCCGTCCAATGGGGATGGGTTCAGATGTGATCAAAGGACCATCAGCTCTCTCGAAGAGGGCTAACCAACCCTATGTCGGAATGGATGAAATCCGCAGGCATGATGAAACTCTATTCAGAGAGCAGTAGAAGAGAAAAGAGTAGGAGGAAAGCAGGAGGAGGAAGCAGGAAGAGGATAGATAAGCCAAAGCGAAAGCAGAAAGGGAGAAGAGATAAGCATAAGAGAAAATTAAGAGGCAGAAAGAGGAGGATCTCAGACAACAGCAACAAAAGGAGGAATAAGCCAGACTGGAAGCAGAAAGAAAGGCTGCTGCAGCTAATAAATTGAAGGCAGACGCGGAAGCGCAGGCTGCTAAAGAGAAAGCAGAGCAGGAAGCTCAAGCCGCTCGAGAAAGATAGGCAAAACAAAAATAAGATGAGGACAGAAAGAGAAAGGCTCAGGAAGATTCAGAGGCTGCTCAACGTGAACGTCAGAGAAATGAACAGTAGGTTGCAGCTCGTGCGTAGGCTGATAAAAAGAAATAAGCAGCGTAGCGCATTGAGAAACTCAAAGCTGGATCAGAAATTCAACTCATAGATCAGTACGTTGAGTACAGCAAGACCATCACCGAGGGCGATGATATCGAGACAGCAATGAATAGCATTCAGGACTGCCGTAGGAACGTGAAGGATACGTTTATCTTTACTGAGAGCCTCTTGGAGAGCTTTGATCGCAACAATTTTAGCCAGCAGAATACCTTCATGGTGAGACTGTGGGACATTATTGTTATGAAGCTGATTCGCTCAGCAAAGAGAGAAGGAGTTGAATAGATTCCACCCTCGTCTCCCGAAGCGGAGATCTACAAAAACAACATCAACATGTTCCTGCTTATTATCAATCTCATGAAGGTCAAGGGTCAGATTCGTCTATGGGACTATTTCGTGGGGAAAACACTGCATCTCCTCGAATTCATCTATAAACGTGAGTAACAATTGAAGTCAATCGATGAGTTAGATCTGGTTCGCAACCGCTATCTCTCGTTTCGCCAGGAATTCGAGAGGATTTATGTGAGTAGAATCGACCAATTGACATACTTTTTGTTCGGATTGTTGACACTGGATCCCTACGAAAGCTTCACGGATATTGTGTCGAGGGCTGGTGGAAGAATAGACCCTGATACCCAAACCTAGATAGAAAATATCAAGGTTCCCTGGGATTATAGCCTCTTCTGGATATTGGTGTCCAGGATTCGTAAGTTACCTTTCACCTACTTCAAACCCATTGTCTACAACAACATCTTTTCTCTGCTCTATCTCGAATACAAGAAGAGTTTCCTCGCTCGCACCACTGCTAGCAATCCTTTCTGCATGCTGTATCGTGAGCTGGTCCATGATGTAGAGCGCTTTCAGTTTGAAGTAGATCGAAGCTAGGAAATGAAGATGCTGCTCGACACTGATATTGACGACAAATTTGCTGGACCAGAGTTTTTCGATAGGGTGGAGCCATTGGCCAAGCGGATACACAGAGCAAAGAAACGATTATTCTAGGCGAGAGACATTGACACTGTTATCAAAACTGGCTGTATACTTTACTACATCATCCCGATGGAAGTAGTTTACCAGTGATTTGCCTGTGAACTGCATATATGATTAACTTGTCGACGGAATGTTTAATGGTAGGGGGCTCGGGGAGGAGTCTTCTGTGAGAGAGCCAGACATTCAAGAAAATGAATACGGGGAGGGTGAGGAACAGCCTAGCGAACAATAGCAAGAGCAAAGTGTGAGATGCAAGGAGGGTCTCCACCAACAGTTCGTTGGCCAAAACAATAAACACACCAAACTACTGAAGACCCAACAAGAAATTGTTCAGTTAGCTGTAGCAGAGAACAAACACAAAGCGACTGTGCGGCAGCTAGCTATGGAAAAACGTCAAGCCTAAAGAGAACTCGCTTGGACAAAGTTTCAGCATTCTAATAACGAACTGAAGTACAGCCAAGAACATTCTCACGGTGGGACACCTCTGCGGTCACCGTTGGGAGTACGTTCGCCTGACCGCTCTAAGGCCAGCTCATCTCATCTTCGTAGGCACGATTACTAACCCCGGGAATCCCGCTATTGAAGTGCCTCAGAACCTCACTAACAATCATTAATTCGCGGCTATGCTGCCGCTCATGGACTCCACGATGATCTTCATCTGCTAGTGGTACGAACGTACAGTCTAGCAATGCTAGCAGCCTGCCTGGATTTCTCGAAGGTTCACTAAATACTTCAGCAACTTTTCAATAGGGTTGAGCAACTCACTCCTTTCTTGTCTGTATCGTCCACTAACGGTCTCGAGCTCGAGACGCAAGTTTCGGGACACCTTACGAGATGTTTCAGCTTCTGAATAGAGCGATTCCAGTTCTATCCTGAACTCACTAATCTTTGTTAGAGAGAGAAATTTACGATGCATTCATAGATTTCCTGGCTACGGTCGTACAGATGCAGAAGGTAGGTCGATAATTCTACAGTGTCACCCTTTTGTAGTCGTTCCTGCATACCATTGACACACTCAACCAGCTTGCCGCGGTTTTCAGTAACGTCATTGAAATATCGACCCAGCCTTTCGATGATGCTCGTTTCTTGGAAGATCTTCTGGTTAAAGTTCTTGAGAAGTCCCTCCAGTTTACCCTTTACAGCGAAATTTTCGTTTTGAGCACGAGCCAGCTGCTTGGCCGTTTCGTGCATCACCTGGTTACGATCCTTGAGTTGCGCCTCCAATGACTTCTTTTCGGAGAGTTCATACTCCGCTTATTCGGCTTTCCTACGAAAGTTTTCGAGTTCGTTGCGTGTTATCCCCAATTCGACTTCCAGTTGGATTCTTTCGGTATTAATCCTCTGTAAATTTTACTGAAGTTTTTGGCTACGCTATTCAGCAGCATTCAGCCTTTCTTGATTTATGTAGGCTATCGAGAGCTCCGACCGGAGACTGGTATTGCTCGCCAGAAGTTGCTCATTCTGTTGCTGAGTGGAACTGACTTCAGTCAAAAGCTTCTCCCAGCTCATCCAGCTGCCGTCTCCATGTGAACATTGTTCATACATCACTCGCATTCTATCCAACTAACGCTGAACACGCTCTAATTCCTTGTTGACTTCTGCAAGCTTGTCTGTAAGGTCTTTTTCCAGTTGTGGCTCGAACTCCGCAAGTCTTCGTTCCAGTTAACTGCTTTAATTGCGATTCCCGTTGCGGTACTGCTTGATCATATAGATCAGAGAGGAGATCTTCTGCTGTTGCAACAGTACCTTGAGACTGAGGTTGTCGGTGTCCTGAGGAGCATCAGGATCCACTAACCCTATCTTGCTGAAGTACAGCTCCAAACTGTCTACTCGTGACTGCAGTTGTTTGTTTTCCTCTCGTAACTGCTGGAGTTACTCGTTGCGTTCATTGTGTGTGTATACCTTTTTGCGCAATCTCCTTGAAATCACAGGATGGTTCTATTCATCAGGTTCAGGCTTCTGTAGCTCCTTCAGATACTTCGGTGAGAGGTGTTTGTCGCTATTTAGTAGCCTTCGGACAAGCTAACCCTGCTAGTTAACTAGCGATTTTCGAGACATCCGATGGATCTACGGCATTCTACCACCAACGTCTACCTGTTGGCATCCTGGCTCACCTTTGATCCCTTTCACACTGATATAGGGGTTATCTGAGCCAGGATAAATGAACAGCGTCTTGGCCTTGCCCTTGCTGCGGATGTTCATGCTTGGAAATGGAATATTGAATCAGAATCCCTGTGAGAACACGAAGATCAGAGGCGAGACTTGGTGAAGCTAAGCTGGAGCTTCCTACCAGAGAAGCTTCTGCCATGAAGCATACCCACCGCATTGAAGCTCTCCTCCAGTGAAGCCATGCGAACTAATGCCATGCTGCGGTCTTTGCCCAACACTGACACCCGTTCGACGTTGCCAGCCTCGGAGAACAGTTCGCGGAGGTAGTCACTGGTGCAGCACTCTCGTTTAATGTTGCTGACGTGCAGCACGACCGATGGCGGGTTGATGGAGAGCTTTGAGTTGGCGAACCTAAGATAACATAATTTGGTACCTATGGAAGCCTTCATCGAGAGTAATGGACTCAGCATACTCTCTAGATCGTTCCTTGAGAAGTGACTGAGGGCCGAAACTGAGCCTTAGCACGTTACCATAGAAGACTGTGCCATTGAGAGAATCTTTGGCAATTTCAGCGAACTTTGCATCGAGGAACTCCACCACGACGGTATGTTTCCTGACGATAATCTTGTTGATATCTCCAAAGTTGCTGAAGAGGTTGTAGATCTCCATGGGCCTGAGTTTATGCTAGTATGCAAATGCAAGTATGGATTTGCAGGGAGCATCGAGATCAACCATCGGTGGAGGTTGCTGCACCACCGGCAATTCCTGAGGCAGTTGTGGTTAGGGTTGTGGTTGTAATTGTTGCTGTTGTTCACTGGTAAATTCTGGTTTGGTTGGAGTAGATAGCTGGGATGTTGATTCCTCCCTCCGATCTATCTCCTCATCGTCGTCCACCATAATCTTTTCGATGTCTTCGCGGATACGCTATTCCACTTGCAACAGGCAATGGTCGTCACTCTCCGGGTCCTCCATACGGAAGTTTTCGATACACTGAAGATGCTCGGCTTGATCGGTCCTTGAAAACCTTCCGAAGGCCTGCAATGAGAAATGATCGCGAGTGCTTTCCAAGTCAAAGTCATCAGAGGCTTTCCTCTTGGTACGCACCACGTTGCTTTGGTTGAGTTCAGAGGCTTCAAGCATTACCTGCGGTATCATGATGTCACTCGAACAAGAACTGTAATCCTTCCCGCGACTGAACATCCTGTTGCTTAGATCAATGTCGCGAAGGTTGGAGTAGAACATGTGCATCTTACAGTAGGTACCAAGCAGCTTGCTACCGTCGAGTTCCTGTTTGGCCTATCACTAAGTAAAGACAGTACCCGTTCGGCTTCTTGCACGTCGGCGAATTGCACAAAGGCTTTCGTCACCTGCCCCTTCTCAAATACGAGTAGCTTGTCAAGAGTACCGTGCCCAACAAACGTTTCGTATAGCATTTCGTTGGTGATGTTGAGCACCACAGTGTCATAGATGCACACCAGCAGCACCCGAGACGGCTCGTTGGAACTGCCCTCCCTGCGTTTGCTGTCTTTCCGCTGCATTAATGATTATTTATCGAGTACGACCTGTGAAGTAATAAGGGTGATCGACTAAAATGCAACTCGGCGCCATAGCTGATAGTTGGTACTTCGGGACAGCAAAGATGAAGAAGGATCAGTTTTCAGCTAGCTACCAACGCTGCTAGTTTTGCTCATTATTCGCCTTTTCAAGGGTACGGATCAGGCTATCTATTTCCAGCTCCTTGGGAAAAGGTGGAAGTAGGGTTTCCTAGTCGCGAACCTTCCGGTTTTAGCGGTTATCTCGTGATGAGTTTGGGGTGGCTGATGTTTCAACCTGCTCGAGCCTGTCTCGTTCGGATCTGTTGGAAGGTTGTTACTCTTGCTTCAACCATTCGTACTGCTGAAGCTTTTCGATGGGACGTGTCCGTGCGTGAAGCTCCTCCTTTGAAAATGAGAAGAAATCATCATGTTTGACATTGTTCACCGGTGATGGCTCCTATTCTGCGGTGTATATGCGCTATCGCTGCAACGCAACGATCGAGCTCAGTTCGATTATTTGTGAGCGGGCTTAGTCCAATTCGAGTTTTAGTTGCCGGTTTTCGGTTTGGAGGGATCTAACCCGATCAGAGGCCTTTCCAGGGGAGGAGTCTCTTGGAGAGAGTGCTCGTGGAGACATTGTCAACCTTCTTTCCGTTTAATTCCGGAGTAAGTTAAGCTTCTAATCCCTCAGCCTGGCGATTTAGTTCTGTTTGCCAATTGTCATTCTATCCAACTGGTGCCGGTATTCCTCCAAGTCACGATTACGGTTTTTCAAGTAGTCGTTCTCGCATTGCAAAGTAAGTTTGAGTTCCTTCAGAGAGTCATTCTCCTTCTGCAAAGCAACGATCTTATCAATGAAGCGGCCGGAGAAGCCACTGTTTGATTTTAACTACTCACTCTTGACATGCGCTGCTTTGTACATGCTAAGGGAACTATTTGCTTCTTCGAGTTGCTTCTGGAGGTCGGCTATGCGGGTTTTATGCTATTCCAGAAGCTCCTGGAGAAGACCGTTATCCTTCCTTACAACTTCCATGCTCTCGCCACTATCCGACCGACGCTTCTCAGATTCCTCGTAGACCCGGTAGCGCATTTCCACTGAATTACATTATCAATTACATTCGCGGATCTGCTCTTCCTTGGTCTTGTAGCTGTCCAGCAGGTTGCTGTAAAGTTATTGGAGCTTCATTGATTAATGATACTGCTTAGACAGCCCTTCCTACAACCGACTCAGCTTTTCAAGATAACGCTGCTCCTTGGCCTCCAGCTCGAAGTTCTGTTTCATCAACAGAGAGATGCGGTCACGCGGTGCAACATTTTCCATCAGCTCATCCACAACTTTAATGTTGCCACTTGATGGGTGATGGCTCGTCTCCGTATGCTGCACATTACTCTTTTTCAGTGTTGAAGGGGTTTGCTGTGCGGAAGGTTTCGCTTGAAGGCCGGGCTGACTGTACTGGTGGAGCTTAGCAATGAAGCCGCTTTTCATCCGTTAGCTATTAATTAAACTCCGCAAAGAAACGAGAAGCCTAGAACCGCGGAGAAGCATGCTTTTTTAAAGTTTTTGTTGGTTACGCGGGAAGCTATGTTCACTGTTGGCATGGTGGGGACTGCAATAACTTGGAGACTGGTAGGGTATTTGAGACCGATCCACCGATTTCCCCCGAAATGATCGCCCCTCTAAACGAGAACGACCCCACCACACCCATAATATTTAATTCACCAATGAACAATAGTTCGGGCGGAAGCAAGCTGGAGAAAGGTAGGTGTTGCGCTAACGCAGTTGACTTACTCTTCATCGGCAACCTGGAGCATGCTGAGGAGTCGCTGCCATACAGCGCTCGACGCCAACAACCGAAGCCGCACTGCGATGAGATTCTGTTCAAGCGGGCGGTCAAGGTGCAGCTGTTGCGTATCGTGCGACCCAAAAGGTAAATCTACAAGAAGTACCACTCGGTGACGCAAAGCGAGAAGCCCATCCGCAACTTCGAAGTGTTCTTCCGGAACCTCGCGGAAGCTGAGAGTAGGTATTCTCTGCTGAGTCGTACGGAGTAGATGCTGGCCAATCCCAATGACGACATTTTGATCACCGCTAGGGATGGCGTGTTCACGGACATACTTGTGGTGCGTGGGTTCTTTACAAAAATAACGCTGTGTGTGTACGGATACCTGCTCAAAGACGATGCGGTGCGGGAGAAGTGCCCAAGCTTCGGCTGCGACGTCCGAGTGGAGCGGCCGCTGTCGCTCCCCCAAACGTACGGCCTTGGCTTATGGATAGCGGCGGTGAACGAATCCGCTCGTAGCTACTTGAATCGCTATTGGACGCTGTGCAAAGGGGAAGCTGCAACCTTCCCATGGACTACGTGGATGCTTGGTTCGAGGGTGGTGCGGACGATGATCAAACATAAATTAGACTTATTTCGCTTATTACCGATCGACTTTAACAATCCCTTTTGGCTTTATCATAGGTACGGCTGCCCTCGGACCTCGTGCAATTCCGCAACAACCTCTAACAACTGCATAGCTAGCTCAACAAAGTACCAACCAATCTATTCAGCTGCTCCGAACAAAACATCTCGGAATCTACTATCCTTCGCCGTTCCGACCCAGTCAGTTCCCTAATTTGCTTCCAGACTCCCTTCCCAGCGTCATGCTCAAGTGCTTCCAGCTCTACGAATCCGACAAGTTTAGGGCACTTGAAAATCTCAGATTGTTGTTGCAGCTGCCTAAAATGGCCAACTCGTTTGTCGCCGCTGGAGGACTCAACTAACTGTTCCAACTGTTCGTGGCAGGTGAGTTTATGTTCTCCACCATGAGAACACTGCTATTAGAGGTGCTGCTGGTCCTGGCTCAACACCCACAAGCCGTTCAGTTCATGACGGATACATTGTTGACGGACCAGACCCTCTATTAGTTTGTGTTCAGGGATGAGGAGAGAACGAGCCCATACATTGATAAACAACCTTCGGTGAGTGTAGGTCGAGCCGACTCGCGTAGTCGCTCTCGGGACAAGAAACGAAAGGAAAAGTCTAGCCGCTCCAAGGACCGTTCGAAGGATAAATCACGCGACCGCAAGAAGAAGGACACCGACAGGAAAGATAAGAAAAAGCGCAAGTACTCTGACGACTCGGATTCCTCCCGAGAGAAGAAAAAAGGTAAGGGCAAAAAGGACAAAAAGGAGAAAGATAAGAAAGACAAAGACAAGAAAAGATCACGCAGCAAGACACCCTAGAAGAAGAAGGACAAGAAAGATAAGGAACCCACCGAGCAACAGCAGGTTGTTAATTCCGCCCAGAAAAAGAAGCCGGAAAAACTGCTAACCTTCTACCAGATTCTAATGCTACAGCTGCGTAAGGAACAACCGTATAAGCAGTCGGTGCTGCTCAGACTGTTGATTCAGCAATTGACCCAGAGTGTCACCCGCGATGGTCGACTTTCAGAGCAGCTCGCAGTGTTCTCCCCCTTGCTGCGAGAAACTCGGTTCTTATTTAACCCATCAAGGGAACTGGTCAACCCTAAAACCCTGAAGATATTCGCAAGTTTTGAGCCAGTGTTGAATGTACAGCAGTCGGAAGGAGTGGAGAACTGTCAGTTCATTTCGGATGTGCTCAAGGTTAACGACCCAAAGAAATATGGCATCGACGTGAAGGTTCACAGGCTTGTAAACACTGTCAGTAGCAAGATCTACTGCAATGAGCTCGACGAGGAATTCATTCTGTTCCTATCCGAACTGTTGCTTTGCGACAAGGTTACCACTATTGGACTCAACCGGGTCGTGGAGGCTCTCAAGACGCTGAATCTGCGTCGCAACGAAGCTTGTTTGGTGTTACTAATGGATTACCTTTACAAGGTTCTGTTAGAAGACGAAGGTATGACGACTGTACTCTACCTCGATCAGATCTTCTCAGCGTTGCTGCCCATCTCCAAGGCGCTCAAGTAGGAGAGGATGAGTTCGTTCTCGAGGGAGCTCAGCCGCAGCACCAAGTTCCTCATCAATTATGCAAGCATCTTTGACTACTTCCTAAAGGAAAACATCCTCAAATCCCTGGCCGAGAGTTTCCTGAAGATCTTCCGGTATGTGCATATTGAGGCCAGCAAGTTCCTCGAATTTGAGCAGGTACAGGTGGGTGACCAGCGTCCCTTGAATTTGACTTCCCTTCGTGAGACCTTCAACCTAGGCAACTTCTTCGAGCTGCTTCCAGAGCAACCTCTGCTTGAACTGGACGTGTGCCTCAAGATCTTTATCGTGTTATGCCGCTATAACCGTAACATATGGACTAGCTACTACGAGCACAAACTCACCAATGGTTTTGCAGTGCTATTCAACAAGATCTGCTACTTGCTGTCATTTATGCTTTCCAAGACTGTGGACATGGAGTATGCTGCAACGGAAATGCAGCACCGCAACAAGCTCATCAGCGGGTACCTGGATGTTGCAAACCGTCTGCTCGTGCTCTTCGTTGACAAGGTCAGGTATGAGTCGGCATTCAATGAACTTCTCACGGAAGACGAAGAGGACGATGTGGAACTACACACTGTTTGCCTACAGTTGTTCCAAGAAGCACACACAGCTTATTTCGATCCTGAGTTGAGGGTGACTGGCGCTGCCAAGGATCGACTTCGCCGAACGGTGGAGCTCATCACGGAACTCTACTACCAGTTCTGCGAGGGAGTAGACCTCAGCAAGAGCAAACAACGTGAGAAAAAACTAAAAAGATTACTGGATCGGGCTTACATTGCCCACTATCAAGGTATATCGAACCGAGCATCAATCCTTTCGCTTTATGGACTACTGCTGAAGTCTGCGAGGGGGACTGCCCGTGAACTCATAGTGCAGTACCTTCTGAGCAAGTTCGACTTCCAGTATGATACATTTGACAGCGAGTTAAGTTTGGTACCCAGCAACGACCGATCTATCCTTGACAACATGCTGAAGTGCAACATGTACCGAAGCGATGTCACAGTGAGGAATGCATTGGTACAGCTTATGAGGACACTGGTGAGCTAGCTACAACATTCTACAGTCTTGTCAGTCTATCGACTATTCGATGGGGTATTCAGAGAGTTGGTCTCAGACTTGAAGAATAGCAGTGGGTGGGATCAGCCTTCTAACAGAATTCGGCTTGATAAGCTAGTGCTCTTTCTCGAAGTCCTCTAGAGTAGCTGTGATGCAAGTCTTAAACATTTCGCTCTCTCCAGCCAGTTCGACGATGCTTTAATTAAACTGTTGAAACAGACTGAAGAACTACAAGCAATCACGAACGATCCACCGGTACGTCTGGCACTGGTGAGGTTGCGCAACCGCTGTCTCAAACTCTTCTGTCTGCTGATGGACTGCACTGTGTCTCTTCGACCAGACGGTCCACATGCCCTTGGCTTCGACACACCAACGGTACAGGTGCAACAGACACTGTTCCGTTGCCTTAATGAGTTCATACAACAGACAGCTGCACTCTTCCCAAGCGACTTGCCCAAGTAGCTCAGAGTTGAGCTGCTGAAGAGCTGCGAGTTATCACTGCAGATTTGTTTGGCTTGTTGCCGTTCGATACTCACCCAAACTGTTATGCTGTATGGGTAGTACGTGGATAATGCCTACCATCCTGAATGCCAAATTAATCTCGAAGTACTGTTTAAACTTCCGGCTATCAACCTCGGAGAAGATCAATAGGCGGTCCTGAGGATTGTTGAGTCGGCAGTGTTCCTGCTGGTTGGTATGACTCAAAACCCACGACAAGGCTACTACAATTGCGAGAGAAGGAAGATTGCAATCAGGTCGTTGCTTGGCTCTGTCAGTTTCGAGGACTTAACTGATCGGTTGCCCCTTCCAAAGTCATATGGAAAGTTCTTGCAGAACTACTTCAATTTGCCTTCGCAAGAAATTAAGCTGCTCAAGGAAAATTAGCCTTCAAGGGATGTTCAAGATATGCTCAAACAAGCCAGGGATCAACGAAACTCGACTAGGAAGAGCTACTTAGACAAAGCCTTTGACAATTTGTCTGGGACCATGCTGGACATAGTCACTGAAGGTGAATAACCAGCCAAAGCCAGATACCTGCTGGTATGCCCACCCTGGATTGGAGGTGACTATCGGAATTTGTTTGATCCGCTCAACGTGGTGGATTGCAAGACTCACGTCTCCAACGTGGTCAAGGCTCTTGAGAGCAAAGATAAGTAAGTCTATGCCACCAGCTACGAAATGCTGAAGACCCGACCCAACACTGAGTTCAACGAATTAGTGCTCCTATATACAAGTAACCCACTATAAATATATAGAGAAGGAATACCCCGAAAGGGTCAAGAAGTCAGCGCCGTGGACGATTACTCTCAAACATATTCCCCTTGATCTCAAGGCCCCAGCTGATGAGCCACATCGAGAACTGCCAAAACCCATCACCACTCCGGCAGTATATAGCAAACCATCTTATCTGGTAAATACCAACTCAGCTCCAGTAGTCCCCAATTACACTACTTATAGTAGTAATACTGAAGCCTTCCAGACCCATAACCCTCCATCGTCAAGCTTACCTGCTCCAAAGTATATTCCCCCAACACATACTTCGATGCCGAGCAGCCTCCCTTCGCATCACGAGCCGCGCCACGGGATGGACATGAGCCATCGGCCTGGCTACGATATGTACTATCACCAACCGCACCAGCCCCACCAAACACACCAACAACATCTTGCTCACCCGACACACCAACCAACTCCATCGCACTCGAGTTACTATCCAAGCAGTCACTATCCAACTACTTACAGCCATGTCCCCGTAACAGCTGCAAAGCGTCAATAGTAGTACATGATGATGCAGTACCAAATGCAGCAACAGGAGATGTTGCGTCGTCAGGAAATGCAGCGTGTCGACCTGACGACGGCCTACCAGCGCGCTGTGAAGTGCTTGCAGCTAATCTACAGCAAAGACATTGATAGCGAGAGTCGTCAACGTGCTGAGCGAGACTTAGAGCACGTCATGAGCATGCATCCAGAACTACAAAAGATGCTGAGGGAGCAGATGAAGTGAGCCATCAGCAGGTGATTCATTCGTAGCAGCAAATAGCTATATTATAAGCCAACTATAAGCAACTGAAGAATGCACGAGCATCGGCACCGCATCTTCGGTATGGACCACCTGAGACATGAGTTTATCGGGACACAATCTTCGCCAGAGGACGAGGCATGCAGCCGTAGCCAACAGGAACGAGTAACAGCTTTTACACCATTATCCGACCGATCGCTGGTTGTGCTGGCCACCGAAATAGAAGATTTGAAAGCGCACATTGAGGATATGAACAAGCAACATGTCGAGGAGGTGGGCGAACTTATCACAGAGAACAAGCATCTCCAGGAACACATCCGAAAAATCCAGGATGAGTTGGAACACTCTCGAGAAATGTCGGTCATACATACCAATCATCACGAGGAAAGGCTGGCAGAGCTGGAGCAGCACATTCGCAACCTCGAGGCAGAAATCGGTAGGCGATAGCAGCGCTAGCTGATCCTAATTGAGGATAATGATTCATTGTCGGCTCAACTGCAACTCCTGCAGGAGGAATGCTAGCGATACCGTAGGGATTCCCTCCATCAATCCCGGCAATACCTCGAGGTAAGCAACCACAAACAGCACCATGAAACCCCCCAACATCGTATGGCTGAACTCGAGAAGGATAAACTCGCCTTGTAGAGCGAGAACCAGTTGCTGATGCGAACAGTAGAAGCGATCCGCAACGAAAAGGAACAGCTAGAACGCGATGTATAGTGCCTATTGGAACTCCGAAGTGAAAGGGCCATTAGCTGATATGTTTTTATACATACTATCCATTATCTATGATCACGACGGGATGCGCCCACCACGGCTATACGGGCCTGGCACTCTGCTTTAACAAATACTGCTCAAACCGCATCATCTGTCAGGACCACAGCTGCTTTCGGCTCCACAACCACGATTCATACCGCATGGAAGTGATTATGCTGGATGCCATCAGGGATAAAAGAGCGAGAGCCAAACAGATCCTGAACGAAGTGATGCAATTCCTCGAAGAGACTCTGGCAAGGTGCCGCAAGAATATGGCGATAGCATTCGGCAACTTCCTTAACGAATCCCAACGCATACAGGAATTCGATTTGGATCAGATTGATCTCAAGGAAGTCACTGACTTTATGGACGCAGACATCACAAATGAACAGTTCAGGATCGACCTCAAGAAAACTCTTGATCGACTCAGTGCCGAGACAAACAGTTTTAAGGAGGATTGCTTCAAAAAGTACAAGACTGACAAGACAACGCAGCTGGATGCCGAGAAGCTCGGTTTCGGAAAGAAAAAGAAGAATAAGAAGAAGGAACAGCGGGCTCAATAGGTTATGCGTCCGAACAGACCACCCTACGTCAGTGAATTTCACTTGGCAGTCAATCCAGAAGGTCTCTTGGCAAGCAGTTTATGCCTCAAGCTAGAAAACGTACAGCATTCTACCAACTGTGCAGCCAAACTATTTGAATTGCTGAGCAACAAGAAAGTAGAAGTAGAAAACAGGCTGTTCGTGGGGAAAGACTCGGATAGACAACTTTTGCCGTTACTGGACATCATGGAAAAAAATAGTCCGACATTGTTGCTGATTAAATGCGAGACGACACACGCTATCCCCGAAGAGCGCATTTTCGGAATGCTCTGCAATAGTCGGTTGATAAAGCACGAACACTGTGGCACCATAGCTGACTTTATGTTCGAAGTGAGATCCGACCGTACGAAGCTATTCGAATGCAGCTACACCTCAGAGTAGGTCAAACGGTATGGAACGACCGAGATAGTTGACAGTACTTTCGGCGACAACTCCATTAGTCTGAGTTTGGGACTAAGTGAACTTGTGATTCCAAACAGGTACACTCGCTACCGTTCACAAATGATCGGTACAGGCATGTTCAACTTATCTACAAGAATGAGCCTACAAGTCAAGTAACTGGAGCTCTTCGCAGTAAAATTGCACCCGCCTGTCCAGGAGGCCATCACGATCAACTAACACACTGCCGGCTTCAGCGAGATTTATGATGCTGAAGAGTACTAAGAAGAGCCTACAGACAATAACGACGAGAGGGACTACACCACTTACGAATAAAACCAAAGTGTAGAGCCGTCTGAAGAGGAGTGATTTCTTCAACTTACATGATATACATGCATCAGATATCGGTGCGCACCTCGAACTGCGGGAACTCGCTGATGCGGTTGAATTTGGCGTCGCCTCCAATAATCTTTTAGACTGACTGGCTGATCGCCTCGCGGGTGATGGAACCTTCATGGACGGCGAAGCGCTTTCGCTTACCGGGATTAAGAATCACCACTCGATCGCTACCATCGTACTGGAGGAGGCTGCCCCAAGCCTTTTCTATGTTACCGTTGAGCCACATAAACTTAAATTTGGCTCCCCTATCGATTTTCCTGAGATTAGTTGTAAAGGTACCTGTCGTACTGAGTGTTCAGTGCCTCGAAGAGGTTTTTGATGTCTGGTTGTGGTTTTTCCTTGGTGACAAAGATCACACAAAGGGTGTTTTCGGGGTCGAAACAGATATCCTTGCTGCTCTTGTAGTGGAACTCAGGGACTAACATTAGCGAGACTATTACAAATTTCGGTCATCCATTGCTTGGTGGCCGAGGAGTCCAACGAGCTGCCTCCACCTGGCACGAACACCTCCGAGTAGATGTTGAGGAACTCAAACAAGTTGGCGTAGTTGAATTCCTTACCATCGTACACGATGGGCTTCTTTTCACCAGCCTTCACGACCACGAGGGTTGGGAGCTTCTTCACAGCATACTTCTGAAGTAGCAACTCGTCAGTGTTGCGAACAATTCCGAAGTTGAGCTTCTTCTCGAAGCTTACGGAAAGGCCCTTGTAGATGATGGGAACTCCTTTCTTGTCTGTGAACAACAGAACCTTCGGCACAGAAGGATGCTCGGCGAGGAATGTAGCCACGTTAGCGTTGGTGATTTCGATCACATTGCTATGCAGGTACTTGCTAGCCCATTTAATCAGGTCGTCAGTCTTGAGCTCACCCTGAATAACACTCATCAATACCGGATATTTGGTGGGCGGGATGGGAATAGGAGCGTAGAGCTTGATCGTGGGAAACTCTGTAATGTCCTCCTTCCGGCAGAGATCGGCATAGGTGTCACAGTCAACTGCGCAGATGCGGAACACCCCACGGTACTCGTTGGTCCAGCTATCGAAGGCAGGTGCAAACTCCAACGACTTGCCATCGGTATATTTGTAGAAGTGCACCAAGCTTACGTAGTTGGTGGTTTGGCGGATCTTGCTGATCTGGTCGTTGAAGTTGAAGTTGGTGAGCGGCATGACGTTGCTCTTGCTGTGTTCATAAACTGGCTTGCTCAGTACTGCTGAGAGGGAAGCCAGCAGAACTACTAGCGAATACATACGTGTGAGTTTATAATTAAGGGTTCTGGGGAAGCTGTTATAGCGGGCGCAGAACCCCAGCTTATCAGTTGCTCGAGAAGCTTTGGAAGATGCTGCTGAGGAGCTACTACAGCTTGCCGTTCTCGGTGGCCGGTGTGCCTTGGCCTGTTGGGTCGAGAGGCTCCGATAGAATATTCCGGATGGTTGGGCAGTTGCATGATTGGTCGATCAGAGCATTGCCTACCAGGTGCAGTCGGTCCTCCAAACGACGGGTGTACTTCTGGGTGGTTTGCAGCTTGTTGGAAAGCTGATTTAATTCACTTTTGAGAGCCTCACGATCATTGGTAAGCTCTGATAATCGGCTGTCAAGATGAGTAATCTGTTGCTGCTTGGTCCGGGAGGTCTCATCCTTCTCAGAGGTCAGTCTTGTGATGGCAAGGCGTAACTCGCCCGCCTAGCCGTTAAGTTTACTAATTTCGGAATAGCAGGCGCTCACTAACTCCGTCACCTTGTCTTTTGCTCGCTGAAGCTACTCCTCCCTTCTCCGAGTATATTCCTCCAATGCAGCACACTTATCTTGGAGCTAGTTCTTTTCGGAGACGAACTATTTCAACCTCAACGAGAGAATCTTAAGAATTCCAGTGTTTTCTGAGGTCTCCTTATTGCCCAGCATCGCAAGCATAGCGATACACTCCTCCTCAAGATGAACTGCAGCCTTGTGAAGTTGACTTTCTAAAATATTGTTCTTGACTGCGGCCTCAGTGAAATCGATTTTAAGTCGATTGTTGGTGGCTTGCAGGGTTCCTATAGTCTCCTCCTTCTGACCCAGCTGCATTATCAGGTCTTTCTGCCTTCGCTCGTAGTTTTCCACACTCTGATGTAAAGCCCTAATGCGGGAGTTGTACTCTTCGAATATGATTTTCTGCTGGTCGAGTTGGCACACTATTGATTTCTCTCTGTCTTGGAGCTTGACTTCTTTCTCTGCAATGGCTTTCTCACGCTGCTCGACTGTGTTTACCTTCTCCCTGAGGCTGTAAACCTCTTCGTAAAGCTCTTAGAGGCTGCTTTTCATCAATGGGTTTGCTTCAGGTGCCTTTGTGGATTACTGCATCGCAGCCAGCCTGTTCATGTACAGTATGCTCTTCTTTTCACCTTCTACTGGAAGTTTTGGGGATGGAATTGACATATTGCTCTTTCCCGCTGAGCTTTTTCGAGGATCTATGATCAGCATGCTTGCTTGATTTCCCTTCGGAGGGGTTCGAGAATGAATCAATGTTCCAGACATATTGGGGTTGTTAGGGTTAGCGAAGAAGACTGTATCTGAAGTCCTGAGTAGGTAGTTTTGGCCTGGTCCTGGCATCGATATTGAATGGCTGTTCTGAACCGGTTGCAGCTGACCTTGATGTTGTATATGTAAATGCTGAACCACTTGACTTGCCTTCCCTGACCGATTTCGCTGTGGCTTGTCCACACTCCCATCTCTCTTCCTTTCTTCCCCATTGTTGGTCTTATTAGATTCGCCAAGCACTGTCAAAACTTTCGGTTGTCTGGCCGGACTGATGTGCCCAAGTTTTAGTTGCGCGGGATTGATGTGTCCTGTAGTATCCTGCTGCCTCATGTAGAATTTGGAATTCACTTATTATAATATCAGGCAAGTTTCTAAGAAAGGAAGCGGTGCAGTTCGCGAACTTCCATCTTCTCCAATTCCGAAAAATACACTTGGTCGAGTAAATTGGCCTTCGAGTCGTTCATGTAGCTGCTGAAGAAGCGTTCGAGCATCTGCACATCGGCAAGGTTGTTGAGGTGTTGCAGCAACCGGTGACATTTGGCTTAGTCTTTGTGGGAAAGGTCTGCAGGTAAGATACTCTCTTACCTATTGTCGGGAGGATTGCAGAGATGTACTCCTTGAGCAACTTCCTCATAAAGTTTTCATTAAGGCCGTCATCAGTTTAGGTCTCGAGTTCAAATGCGCTGTCAACTGCTACAAGCTTTTTATCGTTCCGACGGGTGGCCTCTTTCAAATGGCGGTAGAACACTTCAATGTCGCCTGCCTCCTGGATAATTGCTTTGTTCAGCTGCTGTGTTTACGAACTCCTTGGCTATTTACCTTTGGGTTGTACCTGCAGACTTTCCTGGATCTTCTTGGCAATAAAGTAAGCCTTCTTGGCAACGATGAAACTCACTTTTGGGCTACTAGGGTGCAAATTCATGCTGTTGATGTCACTGGCCACCATGGTGAGGAAGTGATACTTGTTACGCTACCGAAATAAGCGTTTATTTTAGGACTGCTAAGCTCGTTGCTTGCTGTCTGATTACTTGCTCTTATCAGAGTTCTACCGGCTAGGGCTTCGTCTGATAGAAGTTGCAGTGGTCGGCACCGACAGATTGCTGGTCGCCTTAATCGAATTGTTCGATGAGATTTCCTTGGCTGTCTCTGCCGTTGATTGTTTTCGAGGAGTTAAAGATTTGTCGTTTGATTCCTGCTGTGATCTGTTGGTCTCCCTTGTCGAGGAGAAGGACGGTGAAACTGCGCTTCTTTTATTGATCGTTTGAGAAACAACCAATCTCACCGTATCAATCTCAGGACGTTTGCTTGGATCCTTCTGCAGCATCGACTGGAGTAACTCCCCTAACTGCTCCTTGTTCTTTGCAGCTTCATTGACCGATGCTTCACTGTCAACTTTACTGTACTTGATGAACGCAATAATCTTGCCAAGAGCATAGATGTCCGATGCAAGACCTCCCTGCCCTTTACTAAGCTGCTCTGGTGCAAGCATATCAGTGTGCGGCATGTGACTGATATCGCATTCCACCACAACTCCTTTGGTTGCTTCATGAGCATGCGCAAAATTGGCCACTTTTAGACATCCGCCTGCAGCAACCATCACCATGCTGGGATGCAAACATAAATGTGCTATGCCATTGGCGTGGAGTTCTCTGACTGCTAGTACGAGCTGTCGAATGTAGTTATTTTCTGCATTACTGCGAAACAAACCTTAACTGTCAGTAAGGCCAGCCAAGACTCGCTAGTGCAAGCTACCCTCACCACACCACTCGTATACCAGGTAGTAGTTGTTAGCAGTCTTGAGCATCTTCACAAAGTTTATGAGATTGGTGTGGCACACTCTTTTGTGGATCGCTACTGAAATATTTGGTGAAGGCACTTTCGTTGCTGATAGCCGGCTGGAAGAACTGTGGGGAGGCGAACCTCTCAGCACTTACGTTGCGGATTCCATAAAACTCCCCCGATTTGAGATGCCTCGCTAAGTAAAGCTCAACTGTGTTGACAACTTGTATCTTACATCCATAGGCGTCGGTACCCATGTCCTCGTCAAGGGAGTATTGGTCGATAACCTTTGTCATAGATGCGCGGCTGTATTAATAATTACACTTGTTATTTGGAATGAACTCTCTGATGATGGTGCTGACAGTGTTTGTGACTGCTTTAGCGTGGAATTGCCAGTACCAAAACTGGGAGAATGCAGTATCTATCGTACACTTACAGGTTATAGTTAGGGCGATCAGGTGATTGTCTGTCTGCAGTTGACAGCGGTAGGCAAGAGAGTAGCGTTTAATGTGACCGTCGATACTTATACTGCACTCAAAGCCAACGGAGTGTACGCTCAGATGAAAACTCAATCGAATGCTTCTCTTACCTTACAGTTCAAGAACGTGAGTATGACTTCTGGCTATCTGCTCAGCGACAAAGTTGCCCAGTTGTACTCGTTCGTTATCCGAACAGACAACGGAGTGGTGACGGGCATCGAGAGTGACAATGCTGCTTACGCCAACGCTGGTTGTGTGGATTCTACTGCAATGACCTTCGAAGCGGATACAAACTGCTTTGGATCTATCAACTCAGCAGATTCAGGTAAAGTCTCTATTAACCATAGCTAACGACCCTCGCATCCTCATATCGTGGATCGGCACTGATTCTTCAGGAGCATATATGTTGTCGCAAACTCGAAGGATCTCCCGCTTTTCGCAGTTTTCACTTGACAATGTCTACTCCAGCGTGCTGAGTATCTTCCAGTGATGTTAACTTCTCTTTCACTTGTGGTTTCGGTTAGCCGCTTTACAACGGAATATAATCTTCATTTGAAATGCGATCACCCGAGTTCCGCAAGCACACAGGCTTCATCAAACGGAGGAACACTCAGGATTCTCAAGACGCCTCCGAAGAGGAACTCTCTAGCTACAGGCTCTACGACCGACCAATCAATCATCCAGAAAGGTACGTGTATCCTTCCCTGGCGAGAGAGTATAGCTTGGGCAATACCAATACCAATGGCAAACTCTCCCCCTCGGACGATAAGTCATCTTCAGAGTTTGACCAGTTCGAAATGAACTCTAGTCTGTCTTCAGAGTTCCCAATGGCAACGGCAAATCTTCAGAAGAACAGGCCAACTTAGTCAAGTTTCTCATTGAGTCCTTACTAAAACAGCTCGGGGTCTGAAGAGTAATAGCAACAGCGCCGGCCAGCCATTGTTGAGAGAAAGGTTCCATCGTACAACTATCAACGGGGGCCTATTCGCGAAGAAACTTCAGAGGACAACCCGTCTGTGGAAGAGGACTCCTATAGGCGGAGTAAGAATATGGGGTCGTTTGGGAGAAAGACTGGAGAAAGCTCAAGCAATAAACACCACCTTCTACGTCATGAAGAAAGCAGCAAGTACAAGAAGAAGCAGCAAAGCTAATCCAGCTCCGAGGAATCATCTGGGAACTTTGAGACCATTAACAACCGACTTTCCGAAAAATCTCGGCCGTCAGATGCATTCCAACGGCACCGCTTCGCCGAAAAAAGCAACAGGAAGGAGAAGTTAAAGGAGAGATCTGCATAGAAATCTTAGGAATCTTCAAGTTCATTTTCACTGGATTCGTTCGACGAGTCTCCACCGAAGAGCAAACCGATAGCTGAGAAGAAAAGAGCTCCATTGCCTCCACCTCCACCTGCTTAACGACTTCCATCGCAGGATCGTTTGTTAAAGAACCCTTCAAGTCGTACGCATTTGCTCAACAATGACAAGACTGCGACATTCAGTCGTCCCGAATAGTTCAAACAAAAATCAACTGCGGCGGAAAAGAGAGCACCACAGTACCAACCTGAACCTGAGATAAAATCGGAGTCTTCGGAGGAGTTGATCACAGAATACGATACTAAGGAGTTTAAGGGTGGCTCGATCAAAGAGCAGATTATGAACAGCTACTACAACAAACAAAGGGAAGGGACCCAACAGAGGTATAATAGTAAAACACACCTAACCCATCAGTCCAGTCGATCTCCTCCTCATATTGTGAAGCCAGCAGTCAGTCCTGTCCAGAACATACGACCCAGCAAAATTAATCATCAAAAAGAAGAGTCGAGCGAGTTTAACTCTGAGGAATAGTCGTTCTCTGCAAAGAAAAAACCCAGAGCTGAAGCTTTCGAACTTGACGTCAAAGCTAAGCTCACTCTTGCCGAAGCCTTTGAGGTTCGTTGTGGAAGACTGAAGTAGCGACTTGAGTAAGAGCGTGAGTAGTTTAAGCATGGTCACCTCGCTCGTCTTTACAAACAAAAATGGTAGCAGGAACAGCAACTACTGCAGGAAAACGACCAAAACCGCGAAAATCTTGAGACAAAGCAGCCAGAAAGGCCAGTAAATAGGAATGTCGAGCGGCTTGCTCTTGGAATCAAGCCAGCAGTCACGCGAAAGGAAATGTTTAAGCTAACAAAAAAGAAATACAAGCAGCTACCTGAGGTACGCCACCGCCAGAACGAGGAAAAGAAGCGGCAAGACTTTGCAAGGCGAATGCAGAATGTTAAAAAGCTTGACCGTGAAGTTCGACTGCGCCTTAAATACTCCAACCGACCATGATATCGCACCGCCAACCACTTATAACTTACTATATATGGGAACGTGTTTAGGGCCAGGGCACGATCATCGTTCCATCTACGTGGACCTTCTCGAACAGATCTACTCAGAAGCCGAACAGATCTAAGCAGCAGAGTAACAGTCGTAGATCAATTGTAGGGCTACTGGCGGATACCTTTACGACCAAATCAGTGGACGCCTGACTAAGAAGAGCCTGTTTCGGAAGCTTACTGACCACTTGTCAAGCCATCGCAACTTCATCAACGATTGCATGCAGCAGAACTTTCGATTAATGCGGCAGAGAAAGAGTCTATTAGCCAGGGTTACTGGTCTGGTGGTCCTCGACCAGCTCGTAATGGGCATCGAACAGTTCAGTAAGACCATGATTAGGCCTCGCTCACCTTCTCTGATTGGCCACCACTCTCGACCACAGCCAATGGTCAATGGTGGCATTGACCTACGGTTCTAAATGATATACTTCCAGGTGGTGCTAGAGCTCTTCGACTCTGAGATACGTCTGAGGGATAAAATTCTGGAGAGCATGGTGGCATTCGCTGCAACCCGATAGGAGAAGTTTGATTGTGGCCAGCTAGTATCGGAAATGCTGGAAAAATTGCAGGATAGTCTTGCAAAGACAAACACCAACACTGAACTCACCGCCAAGTGTTTCGCAGCACTGCTGGCGAAGTGTAACTCAAATACTAGCGAACCAGAGCGAAGCCAAGAAGCGTTGCACAGTTTCATAAAACTATGGATGACTCAGCAAAGCGATGAGCTACGTAACAGCTGCGAGCGCATTGTGAAATAGTACATTGGGAGGTGCCTTACTTCCAGGTAGTACGGGTATATCTTCCAAACTATCTTCCAAACTTATGACTAGCATCGCTTCCAACCTAACAAAACCGGCGAGTTTGAGACCAAGCTGCTTCAGATCATCGAAGGCGAGGAGCTTAAAGACCAGTTTCTTAAGGGCATGTTCAAATACTTGCTGACGTACCTCTGCGTGTGCAACACTGAGCAAATTAGAGAGAGATGGGAGTTGGGCATCTTCGAGTATTCGTACTAGACGGTGTGCAGGGCATACCCGAATATCATCGATCCAGAAGCCAAGAGGAATGCTTTTACGACTCTGCAGAGGTGGATTCAGCACAACTACATCAATATCGGAGAGCTAGTGGCCTTTAATAGAAGCACATTGGTGTACTGCTTTATCTTCAACTTCGAGCAATTCCAACAGCAGGAGCAGATGCTTGAATGGATCAATCGAGTCCTGTTCGAAGTGTTGACTCGGTGCGACAAGAACTGCCTCTGCATGATCTTCGAAATGCTCGTTGATGAAATCTACAAGACACAACCATCCACTATCAGACTTGGGTTGCTGCTTGTGACTACTGCTGAAAAGTGTCTGAAGGAGTTCGAATTTTTAGATGCTGCCAGTAGCGATCACTACCAGAATTTCCTGCGGGCTCTCGATTGCTCGCTGCCGTGGTCGATTAAGAACAACATACTTGCTCTCAATGTTCTTATCGTTGATGGGGTTGTTGCCCCTCTCCCAATTAGCATGCTGGATGCTATATGCCTCACCGTCTATGGCTTCTATGACTGCTTGAAATACCAGAAGGAAACAATCAAGGAAAAATACGAACTAGCGAGGTCCATGGGCCAGTTCTTTGGAATCCTCAATGAAAAGGGTTAGCAACAACTCCTCATTGCCTTTGTATAGCTGCTGCATGAAAATAGTAAGCTGCCATTCATGGCGCCTCAAATACGGTATATTCAGCGCAATCTTGCTTTGTAAGCATACTCCCTCATCTCACGTACCAACCAAGTTCCAAAGGAAATGATGGAAATCAACAAATTCATCATCCACGAGCCTGACGAGACTAAAGTCCAACGGTAAATCGAAGCCTACCTCTACCAGAATACAGTCTGGCCGTAACCCCCACAGGTTATTCAAGGGTAGCTCTAAAATGAGTCTGAACGCAAACGTGTGGAACTTATCAAACGTTACTTTGATAAGCTCCAGTCCAATGGCAGACCGTAAGATGAAGAGCCCTAACTCATGCTCCGGCCTTCTTTGAAAAAACGAAATTCAGTCACTGAAGGATAGAGTAGTCGTGGCGATTAGAGTTTCCAGGATATCTACGGTCTCATCAAAGAGTCAGGCTGACCCGCTCCGTTATCTTTACAGTTGGACATACCCCCACGAATACCACCGTTCAGTTCCCTGCATCATTATCGGTCGTCGTTAATATTATTCTTTATTGATGTTTTAAAGTGAGCAGAAGTACCTACGCGGAAGGAAGCTAGGAAGTGGCGAGTTCGGTGACGTATTTCTAGCGACGCCGGTAGGTCAACTACCAGGACACCCCGCTCAAGTAGCAATGAAAATCGTGACAAGACCCAACGTAACGCTGGAAATCGACGAACAGCTGATTCTGAAGTCGTTACGGCATCCCAATGTGCTGCGAATGTACGAAAGCTACACGGAGGCTAACTGTCCAGTGCTGATTCTGGAGTACGCCGAACTCGGTATCCACTCGTGGTAACTCCAGGCGACATGACTCAGTTTGTGAGGCCGAATCACCTCATTCCGGAGGACCAGTTGGCTTGCTGGATCGCGCAGATTGCGCTTGGCTTGGACTATCTGCATAACCAGGCGAACATCATCCATCGCGACATCAAACTACAGAATATACTGGTTATGAAGAATGGCTTGCTCAAACTGGCTGATTTTGGAATTAGTCGCAAGCTCTTTCCCGAAGAATTCGCAAAGACTTCACTGGGAACTCCTTACAACCTCGCACCTGAGATCGTCGAACATAGCAAGTACGACTACAAGGCTGATATATGGAGTTTCGGGTGCATGCTGTCGGAGTTGTGTTGCTCTGAGAAACCGTTCTATGGCAAGTCTGTGAAGTAGATAGTCGATCGCATACTCTACCAGGAAAGTAAGAGAGTACCCGAAGGTTATCCTGACTGGCTGCGTAGCCTTGTGGCCAAGATGCTGCAGAAATAACCGCTGAAGAGGCCAGACGCGAAGAAAATACTAGCAGTCAAGTAGATTCAACGCGCGGTCGTTCGCTTAAGATAGCAGTATCCGGCCGAATACAAGTAGATCCTGGAGGTGGAAATCCCCAAGACAACAAAGTACCTGGAGCGGGAGGAACAGCACTTTGGAATACCTCTGCGCATCGCTGAATCACTGAAAACCGCCAAACGAAGTGAGCGGTTAAAACTGGATGCAATAAGAACATCCTCTCGGCCGAAGGTAGACGACCGATACTACTAACGGTCGCTGCAGTATCTGGTGCAGCAGAGTCACCAACAGCAGCAACAGCATAACTCATGATAATCTCTAATCTATTAGTCTCTCACACAAATGTTCAAGCGCATAGACGACTCCCTGGAGGAGTAGTCCGATCTGGACGAGCCCATAATCACCAAGGAGGTTGTGCTGCAGTCGAATGTCGAGCTTGATCACCTGGCCTGTCCAATATGCTTAAATGTTATCTGGTCGCCAGTTACCTGTGGATCAGTGGGGTGCTATTCGAGCTTCTGTGAGGTTTGTATTACCTAGTGGCTGAAGAGTTCCGAGCAGGTAGGGGCCGATGAGGAAGAACAAAAGTCTCATCGAGGTTGTCCCAAATGTAAGAGGCCTTTTCGGCACATTAGTATTCCACTGCTCAAAGGACTCTTGGAGAGTTTGGTAGTGAAGTGTCTATACCACCACAATGGCTGTACAGAAAGACTACCCTATAGCAGACTACTGGAACATATGCAGGAATGCAGCTTCAAACGGGTGCGATGCAGTGGCTGCTCACAACTGTTTCTGCGTCGACATTACCAGGAGCATGTAGGTGAGTGCCAGCAGGTCCCTGTCGACTGCCCAAAATGTACATTAAGACTGGTCCGCTCATAGTTTCTAAGCTATCACACCGAAGAAAACTGTCAGGCAAGACAATTGACGAACCAATCCAGCCGTGTAGATACCCTCAAATAGGACCTTGAGAATCTGAACGCTCGATTCTATGCACTCTAATGGCTGACACAACGGCTGATCCGCGGGGAGACTCTTCCGCTGAAGCTGGATTTTCACACCACATTCACACAGCATTTCACTTTCCCGACGGTGACTCTCATAAAACCCTCCTTCAACCCACAGAAGTAAAAATTCGATTTCCTCCACTTCTACATCATCAACCCTTTACGTCCAAACTCCCCAATGAGCGTAGCCTGGCGCATGAAGATTCACAAGCTCATTGGCAACCTGCTTATCGGCTTCTGCAGCTCCATGTGCACAAGTTCACTTGACTACGTAATCAACAAGTTTGGTGAGCTCAAGAGAAAGTAGCCAAATGAAAGCAAGTACCGTCCTATCAGAAAGGTACGATATTCCTCAACTCAGACGTTCTTGGACTTTGGCGCTGGTGACTAGATATCGTTTCACTTCAACAGCTACACGCAGCAGCTGAAGATCGAAAATCTCACAAGGAACCTGAGCATGCGCCTGGAAATGAAGGAGGTGCAGGATATCGGACCCACTGTCTATAACTTCTTCAGCATGGATACTCTCAACGATTCTGTCTCCTTCTCAAGCTGAACACAAACGTCGTGTGGTGATCGTGCGACTACCATATTCTAAGTTTGCAGCCAAAGTAATATCATTCTGGGAAGTCGTTCTACCAGCCCTTCACTTCAAAGGAGCCCAGCGAATCCAGTATGCGTGCACTTCGCGAGCATGGACGCTGTTTTGGAATGGCTGCTTTCAACCGGAGAGTATGCCGACTGGAAACAAAATTATATGTTTCGCAGTCGTCAACGGTCCACAGTCGCTCTGTATTTACCATGTTGCTGAGACACACTTTGCTAGGTGGCTATTGCATCCACTGGTTGTATTTTGATTGAAATTTGGCAGTGAGTCGCTTTGGGGAGTTTGCACGCTGGCTTCCAAGTCTCCTGAGTGTCATATTTCCATATTATTATGGAGGCGCATTCTCGCTGACCCTTTCAGTCAGAGGTGCTTGTGCCAACTGCAAGGCTCTGTTCACGCTTTTGACTTTCCTCTTCCGAATCGCATTGGTCCCGAGTCCTTGCAATAACATTTAGTAATAAAACAGAATGGCTATTAACTTCGAGTGGCGAAATAAATCAACACTGGGTCACTGCTGGGGCAAACAGCAAGGCCTGCAGCAACCGTTGTCATTGTGCTAGTTGGACTAACGATAACTATTGCGCTCTCCGATGGTGTACTCCAGTTCCTCGGCATCCACATAAAAGTAGTCGCAGATGGCATCGCACATCGATGGTTGGTAATACTCCTGTTGCTCCTCCTCATACGGAGGAGTTGCTGTCTGGGAATTCAGCTGGCTGTAAGCTGGCTCTTTGACACTCACCACGGTGTTAAGGTGCTGATGCGGGGTACCGTTTGGAGATGTAAAGCAACTGTTACTGGAAGGTTGATTGTAGTAAATTAGAGAGCTCATCGAATTCTTTGTTGAAGTTGGGGTTGGCACATATGAACCAACCTATTCGACTCTGAGAAGCTGTCGTTTGGGCGCAATTGGTGGTGCCTTTGGTTCGAAATAGTTAATGGAAACCTATCTGTTCCGGGAGGTCTGGTTGACATGGGGAGGTCTATTCTGTTTCGTTGGGGGTGGGTGGTGGAAGGATGGCCTTTGTTCCTGACGATAGGCATTCGCGAAGTGTATGTTGACTGGATTATGGGGGTTTGGTGACCTTGAGGCACTTCTACTGTTATCACTGTGGAAGTTGTTCTGCATAGTAAATTGAAGCTTGCTTTCGTGATGCCGCTGCATGTGGACAGGCTGCCTCTGACTTGCAACTACCACTGGCTGGTGTGTTTGTATTGTTCTTTATTGGATACGTTGGTTAGCGGCAAGTGGCTACTGACTCGTAAACGACCTGTCGAAGTTTGGCCTGCTTTGTGAAGGACCGATACTTGGATTTTGACTGCGAACAGCACTAAACCCAGGACTATTTTTGCGTATGGTGGAGTAATCAATGGGTTGCGAGATTTGTTGTTGCCTGTTAGTGTAGTTGATAACCACTGAGGGACTTTGTCTGGTAAAGCTTTACCAGCCGTTGTTATTAACTTCAGCAATCGGTGCTGCCCTTTGTGGGGATCGGCTAGCTGGATTATTTATGGCGGGAGGGGCTGCAGACACATTATTGGACTTGTTTTGGAAGGAGGGCTGCTCCATAACTTCGAACGACACTTTGACATTATTGACAGAGTTGCTCAGGTTGGCTGCAGCTCCTAGGTACCTACTCCTCGCTGCGTACTGTGGATCACTGGACTATACCCGTTAGATATGTAACCCTTCACGGCTCATTGGCTGTTGGTCAGTTTGCAGGTATATTGCCTGGTCTCTTGGAGTATTGTATTGCCGCAGATAGGTAGAATCTGTGCTCTTCTCAGATGACTTGATCTCGCTGCGAATTTCGTTAATAGGATTAACCATCGAGCCGAAGCAGACACCATTAAGCCTGGGCACTGTTGGCCAAGCTGCTGATTTTGCTGATTGGGATGACCGTGGTCGATGCATGTCGATGTCTTATTGCCTCCTGACATATTCCATTACCTTCGGTGGCAGTATTCCCTTTACATCGTAGAAGTACGGATGTGCAAGTATTTCACTGGTCGTCAGCCTCTCTCTTGGATTGTTTACTAAAATGCGTTGGATGAGATCCAAACCCTCTTGACACACCCCGGGTATGTTGGATTCCAGATCAACCTGCTCATAGTTGTGGAAGAAGATGCCCTTCTCCTGGATAAAGTGATAGCCCTCAGGCCAACTTTCTCCAGTCGGGGTACCAAGAATAGCAAAGATTTTGTTCAGCTGGTCGATGGTATCGTTTCCGGGGAAGGGTTCGAACCCAAGGTAGAGTTCTACCATTAAGCACCCAAGAGCGAACACGTCGACACTCAGATCATAGCGCATGTTCAGAAGAAGCTCTGGTGAGCGATACCAACGTGTCGCCACATAGTTCGTATTGTGTACTTTATCCAACTTCTTGGTGAGCCCAAAGTCGGTGAGTTTGGCTTACAAGTAAGGTCCGGCTGCTCTAATTAGCACGTTCTATGGTTTGATATCGCGATGAGCGTAGCCCTCACGGTGCATCGCGTCCAATGCCAAGCAAATTTGGTAAAGGACCGATTTGATTTCGCCTGCGGACAAATCTCGTGACTCCTTCGTCCGCAGCTCCTTGTAGTAGTCAATCAGGTTGATCTCCAGAAGCTCGAAGACAAGGTTGAGATGGCCCTCATGTATGAAGCTTTCCAGCAAAGGCACGACTGTCGGTACGAAGGCGAACTTGCGCAGAGTAAACAGCTACATGTCCTGAGCATGCTTGCCTCGTTAGTAGGACTGCTTCATTATCTTGAGGGCTATTTACTCACCGCTCTCTATGTTCACTGCTCGGAACACATCACTATAGGAACCGTTGCCCAACCGCCCCTCCAACCGGAACCGGTGCATTAATTATTTATGGAAGGGAAATGGTAGTGGTAGTCACGAACCCCCGAACCACGTGTTTTCATCGTTATCCCGAGGTAGCTTATGTGGTTGTACGGGACTTACCGAACTTCTTTGCCTTGCAAAGCGGCTGGCGGTTTGCTGCCGCTGCTTCCAGTACTGTGCTGGAGGTGGTTTTGCCGCGCTTACTTGAGTCTTCACTTGAGGCTTTGATGGTAGGCCAACTGTAAAGCCGTTTGTTTGGATGCTCTTCATAGGCTCTTCTCGGGGCTCCTTCCGAACGGTCTTGAGCGAACGGCTCGGAGTGTCCTTCAAAGGGGATTTTACTGATTTCTATTGAAGATCCCGAAGTTCCTTGTACTCCCTGAAAAAGTACAGTAGGACATTGATTTTTGCGTGACCTTCCACTTGTTTGCCTCTGAAGTGATCAATATTGGCGAGAATCCTTTTAAGTCGCTATGCTAAAGGGAGCCTTGAATATTCCTGCTCATCCTGTATCACGCACTGTAATAATTCGAGTAGTTTGCCCTATAGAACATCGACATAGTCTTTGGGGACAGGTCTACGTGCTTTCTCCCTTTCGATTTACAGTTGAAGCATTTCCACTTTGCTCACAGACTCGAACACTGATAGTCTCGTGTAGTAGTCGGTCTGCTCTGTGCTGATTTCTTCATTAGATGGCGACAATACGTATGCTATTAGTCTTCTTTTTCTCGCGAATTTCGTACTTAGTGGGTAGTACATCCACACGTTCATCGATTTCCAGGGTGCCGTAGTTGCTTATCACACTGCTGAACAGCTGGTTGCTATCTCGCTCGTCGATCACGTCGCTGTACACCTTAAAGTCCATCTTTTTTATGTTTAGTATTGGCTCTTTCTCGCTTGATTGGTCAAGGTTGCTATATTATGCCAGAGATGGTTGGTGGTTCAGCTTCATCCGGCTTCGCAAGTGGTACGACAGCTCCCTGTAGATTGAGTAACAGTTGTCTCGCTAGGTATCGCTTGTAAACTCCAGCGCATAAAGTTCAGGTACTCTTAGCAGATCTTCATACTCAATCGCTTCGAACCCAAACCGGCTGGCGAATTTGTGGAACTCAGGTTAAGGTGTTGCCATTATCTTTCTGATGGAACTCTTTGGCGCCGTCGTGACTGTCCTAAACTGAGTGGTATCGATTGGTGTATGGTCGACCCACCTTCCAACGGACTCTGGTTTGACATTACTTAGCGTGCGAAACTGCTTGCTGAAGTCTGGGTTCACCATTGGTCGCAGTGGGAGTGGTTGTTCGTAAGTTTATGTTTTTTCGGTAGAGAAGGTCACCCTCTTTTCGTTCTTGTTAGCTGAAAAGCTAGGGAGTTGTTCCTCCCGAACCATCGGCATCGGCTGCCTTTTGCCCCTCATTGCCAGCGGCTCCATAACAGTCAGGTTTGCTGGCGGATTACTATTATAACCGATAGCTAGAAGCAAGTCGGCAGGACACCAACCAACTTTGAATTAAATTTTATAACTGCTGCATGACAGAACACAGTTCGAAGACTCAGCATTTACCTCCCAGTGAGCACGACAAGAACCTTTACGACGTGATTCGTATGGTTCGTGAGGTTCAGCACAAACCCATCAGTCGCATCATGCTATGCGGCTATCTGAACGAACAAGCAAGTCAAAAGGAGAAGCTCGATGTCGAGCAGTACGTAAGTAGTGTGTCATGTAGTTAAGCGAAACTGTCAAACCATATTTACCTCGGGTCAGCGGGTATTTACTCATCAAGGGGCTGTTTTATCTGCATATTCTCGAGTCGGACGTGCCGGAGTTACTCAATGAGTATATGCGGGTGCTCTGGCAAGTGCACCAGCGGAACCCTTCACTCCATAACGATTTGAATGTGCTGTATACTTCC
>ERZ724508.97-NODE-97-length-59196-cov-5.854280_pt1 | contig 59196 bp, 44 predicted proteins | sample MGYA00376041_ERZ724508 | MGnify/ENA primary metagenome ERZ724508 (study PRJEB28724, sample SAMN07190887) | wastewater metagenome | isolation source: effluent of sewage treatment plant in Hong Hong | place: USA: Christiansburg, Virginia | collected 2016-03-01 ...
GCCCATATATACAAAAATATAAGTGCCCAAAAGTGTATAATGGATAATCTATAACTGTATACTGGACGGTTGGCAGCCTTTGGTAAAAAATAATACATTATACCCAAATAAGGCGTAGTTAAAAAGAAGGCAACAGCATTGTGCCCATACCACCACTGCACCAAAGCATCTTGCACACCTGCATACCAACTATAACTTTTTAAAGGAGAAAAAGGAATTTCGAAAGAGTTTACAATATGCAACATGGCAACTGTAATCCAGGTTGCTATATAAAACCAAATTGCTACATATAAATGGCTTTCCCTTCTCTTTAAAATTGTACCAACCATATTAATACCAAATACTACCCAAATAAGGGTAATAGCAATATCAATTGGCCATTCTAATTCGGCATATTCTTTACCGGTTGTATAACCACCCAATAAAGTAATGGCAGCAGATACAATAATTAATTGCCAGCCCCAAAAATGTATTTTACTCAATAAATCGCTGTACATCCGGGCTTTACAAAGTCTTTGTAAAGAATAATAAACACCCATAAAAATTCCATTACCCACAAATGCAAAAATTACTGCATTGGTATGTAATGGACGAACACGACCAAACGTGGTAATGGGCAAATTAAAATTGGCTGCTGGTAAGTAAATTTGAATAGCAGCCAACAAGCCAACTATCATACCTACTGTACCCCAAAGAATGGTTGCATAAGCAAATTGCTTAACAATTTTGTTGTCGTAATAAAATTTTTCTAATTCCATAGAAACGTTTTTCATGTTTTTGAATGTTAGCTATTGCAGCTAATTGTTTTGGTATAAAAAAGTTATTCTTTCGTTTTTGTTGATGGTTTATTATCAAACAACATTCTTATTGGTGGGCTACTTTCATCATCATACTGTCCAGATTTTACACTCCAGATAAAGCCAGCCAAGAATAATGCAGCTACAGTTATACTGGCAATTAATAAAATGATGATTACACTCATATAATACAATTCTGCAACAAAAATATTTAGGGTAGGAAAGTTGTGAAATGATAACCCTCAATTGAAAACATGACATTTATCAGTTTTTCATGTTTCAGCTGATTGAATTTTGCAATAATGGACTTGTGTTATAAATGTTACCAAGGCAAGTAATTGAAAACTGTAGGTTTGATTTTCTTTAAAACAATTTAAAATATAGAATTATGGAAACTGCACATTATTATGAAGTAAATGTTGATTGGATGAACACAAGAATGGGCAACTTAACATCGCCAGTATTAAATACAAATATTGAAGTAGCTACTCCACCTGAATTTAATGGAGGAATTGCAGGCATTTGGAGCCCTGAACATTTATTGGTTGCAGCAGTAAATAGCTGTTTAATGACCACTTTTTTGGCAGTTGCAGAAAACTTTAAACTTGGTTATGAAAAGTTTAGTAGTAAAGCAATTGGAAAATTAGAAAAAGTTGATGGGAAGTTTTTAATTAGTGAAATTGAATTAGTGCCTCAACTAATCATCCTTAGCGAAGACGATAAAGAAAAGGCGGAAAAAGTGTTACACAAATCTGAAGCCGCTTGTTTAATATCAAACTCTATAAAAGCTACTATTATTTTTAAGCCATTAGTAATTGTTACTACTAACCAAGTAAATGTTGTGCTATAAAAACTTAGATAATTATTTCTGTGTAATATTAAATACTACACAGAAATAATTTTTACTGATATCTATTTTTTATGTTTTTTATGATGTGGTGGTGCATGTGGCTTTTTTACCTTACAGGTTGAGATACCAATTAAAGTATACAACGGACAAAAGCCTATAAAACTTGTTGCAAGAAATATTATTGCAACTACTAACACAACAATTCCTAAAGTTCCTTCTAATCCTCCAACAAAATAAAGAATACCTAAGATTGCTGCTAGTAACAATCTTATGCCTTTATCCAAATCGCCCATGTTTTTTTTCATATGCTAAAGTTTTGGTTTGTTAAATAGTAACTAAGGTAACACATTTCTAAAAACTAAAGATGTGACTTTTACTTCAGCCTTAAATGCCATGCTTTTAAGTTAGTTAATCCAAACGTAATTAGTAAAATACTAATGCTACTTGCAGGCATTAAGATTGCTGCAACTACAGGTTGTAACAAGCCTTGCACTGCAAAGCCAATTCCAACAATATTGTAAAGAATAGATACAATAAATGCTGTTGTAACAACCACTTTATTAAACTTACAATATTGTATAAATTTATTTAGTAAAGGCAATTGTGCAGCTTCCATAATACCATCGCTTGCTGGTGTAAAGTTGCTACTACTTTCTGTAATTGCTATACCAACATTGGCTTGTTTTAATGCACCTGCATCATTCAATCCATCGCCAATCATCATTACTTTTTTTCCACTGTTTTGAAGTTGTTGAATGGTATCTAATTTATCTGTAGGTTTTTGATTGAACAATAACGAAGTATGAAAACCCATTAACTTTTGTAAGTTATTTTTTTCTCCAGCATTGTCTCCACTTAAAACAGCCATTTGATAATTGGGTTGTAGTTGATGAATTAAAGTTGGCAATTGTTCTCTATATTCATTCATAAAAACAAACTTACCAAGCACATCAGATTCTAATGCTATATATACACTTGTAGCTTCATCATCTTCTTTTACATTACATACATAACTTTTAGAACCCAACATTAGTAAATCTCCATCTATCAAACCTTCTATCCCAAACCCAGGAATTTCGTTGTAGGCATTTACTTTTAAGCTAGCATTTACATTTGCCCAACTTACAATTGCTTTACTCATTGGGTGTGTACTTTGGGCAGCTAAAGAAGCAAGTTTCTTTTTGAACTCGGTAGTTAAATGTTTGCCAATATATTGTATTTGATTGTAGTTGCCTTTAGTTAATGTTCCAGTTTTATCAAATACGATGTAATTAATTTTAGCAATATCTTCAATTGTTTGAGCATTTCTGAGATACAAATTATTTCTGCTCAATCGTCTTAAAATATTTCCATTGGTAAACGTATTGCTTAATAAAAGTGCACATGGACAAGCAACAATTAATACTGCTGTAATAACATTCCAAAGTTTAGTGATATCCGCAAAAGCCCAATAAATACTGGCCAATGCTGCAATAGTAAACAAAGCAACGGTAAAATATTTACTTACAATATGTACAAAAGATCGTTCATTGTCTTTTTTATCTTTCTTCAACTCTTCTCTATTCCAAAGTTTGGTAAGGTAACTTTGAGCAACTTCTTTAATAACCAATATTTCTATATTACTACCAATTTGTTTACCTCCTGCATACACAATTTCACCCATTTCTTTTACTACAGGTACACTTTCGCCAGTTACAAAACTGTAATCTATTAAAGCTTTTCCTCTTGTTAAAATACCATCTGCTGGTATCAATTCTTGATTGTGAATTAATAAAGTATCATCTAACTTAATTTCTGGCAACGATAAACTTGTCTCATTTTCGTCATTTATTTTTGTAACTGCCAATGGAAAATAAGCAGTATAATCTCTTTCAAAACTTAATGCTGCATAGGTTTTATCTTGTAATACTCTACCTGCTAACATAAAAAAAACAATACCACTCATGCTATCAAAATAACCAAATCCTTCGCCTTGTATAACCTCATACATACTTCTACTAAACGTTATTACTACAGATAGTACAATTGGTGCATCAATATTTAAAAAACCATGTTTTAAACTTTTATAGGCACTTATATAAAACTCAGATGCTGCATAAAAAAATACAGGCAAAGCCAATACAACATTTAGCCATCTAAACATATTAACCAATCCTGCTTCTTTGGCATCAATACCTAAATATTCAGGAAAACTCATGAGCATAATATTGGCAAAACAAAAGCCTGCTACACCAAGTTTATATATTTTAGATTTTTCAACTTTGGGTTTATCTTCAGTCAAATTATTTAAACTAATATAAGGCTCATAGCCAATATTGGTAAGCAATTCAGCTAATTTACGTGTACTTATTTTTTGATGATTGAAAACCAAATCCACTTCCTTTCTATCAAAATTTACTTTAGAGCTAATTACATCTTCATTTATTTTATGAATGTTTTCTAGCAACCACAAACAACTGCTACAATGTATTTGTGGTAAGTAAAAAGTTATATGCGTTTGTTGCTCATCTTTATAAGTAATTAATTTATTTACAATTAATTCATTGTCTAAAAAAACAAATTTATCGGGACGTACTTTTATGCGTTGATTGATACCTGGCGTATTGGCAATATTGTAATAATCGCACATTCCATTTTTATTAAGAATTTCGAACACCATTTTACACCCATCGCAACAAAAATTTTTGTCGTGTGCAATAATTGGATGATGGCCACAATCCTCTCCACAATGATAACATTGTATGGTTGTATCAATTATTTTTTTAGCCATTTGCATTTATTTTAAATTGCTGCAAAGTAGCTTTAGTAACAAGTTTGTAAAATGACTGTCGTCATATTTTAAATTTTAATTCAATTAGTATATAGGTAATTTAATATCTCATAATTTTATAGCTATGGAAAAACGTTTACTACAAAGTGAAATACAATTTAAAGCACTATTTCAGTTTGCAAGCGAAGGTATTTTGGTAGCCAACAAAGAAGGTGAAATTCTTATTGCAAACCCTGCAGTTGAGGGGTTATTTGGTTATGACAAAGGAGAGTTGGACAATAAGAAAATTGAAATTCTGCTCCCCAAAAAACTTGCCCATCAACATATTCAATCTCGAAGTGAGTTTAATGACAATCCCAAACCTAGATCTATGGGTTCTGGAAGAGATTTATTTGCAGTAAAAAAAGATGGTTCTGAGTTTCCTGTTGAAGTTAGTTTAAGTCCGTTTACTTCCGAAGATGGAGAATTTGTAATTGCATTTATTATTGATATTTCAATAAGAAAAAAATTGGATGCCGATATTAAGCAACAAAAAATTGAATTAGAACAATTAACACACGATTTAGAAAAGAGAGTAAAAGATAGAACCATGATTTTAGAAGAAGCTTTACAACAGCTTGAAATTTCTAGAGAAGAACTATCTATTGCATTGGACAAAGAAAAAGAACTGAATGAAATGAAATCTCGTTTTGTTTCTATGGCTTCGCATGAATTTAGAACACCGTTGGCCACCATTTTATCATCACTTTCTTTAGTAAGCAAGTATGGCGAAATAGACGAAAAAATAAAACAACAAAAGCATATTGAAAGAATAAAAGATTCTATAAAACATTTAACCGATTTGTTGAACGATGTTCTATCTATTAGTAAACTAGAAGAAGGCAAAACAACCATTACGCTTGAAGCATTTGGCATTGCTACGTTTATTGCAGAAATTATTAGAGAGCTAAAATTATTAACCAAACGTGATCAAAAAATTGTACATACGCATTCAGGAGAAACGGATGTATTTCTAGATAAAAAAGGATTGCGTATTATTTTCTTCAACTTAATTTCCAATGCCATTAAATTTTCGCCAAGTGGTTCAATAATTGAAGTAAATACTGTTGTAAACAAAAAGCAAATTAAAATTCAAGTAAAAGACCACGGACTTGGCATTAGCCAAGAAGATCAAACAAACTTATTTCAACGCTTTTTTAGAGGTGCAAATGTTACCAATATTCAAGGTACAGGTTTAGGGTTAAGCATTATTGCAAGGTATATTGAATTAATGGATGGAACAATTGATGTAGAAAGTGTAGTAAATGAAGGAACAACATTTAATATTGCATTACCTAATAATTTAGAAAATGAATAAAAAGATTTTACTGATAGAAGACAATGAGCCAATGAGAGAAAATATTGCCGAAATTTTATCGTTGGCACATTACAATGTAGCAACTGCAACCAATGGAAAAGAAGGTGTAGCAATGGCCGAATTAGAAAAACCCGATTTAATTATTTGCGATATAATGATGCCTGAATTAGATGGATATGGCGTTTTACACATGCTTACCAGAAATACAGAAACAGCAAGCATTCCATTTATATTTTTAACTGCTAAAGCAGAAAGAAGCGATTTAAGAAAAGGCATGGAAATGGGTGCAGACGATTACTTAACCAAGCCATTTGATGATTTAGAATTGTTAAATGCTGTTGAAAGTAGATTAAAGAAAAGCGATATTCTTAAAAAAGAATTCAGTAAAAATTTAGATGGCTTACAAGAGTTTATTGCTGATGCAAGAGGTATTGAAGCATTGCAAAAATTATCGGAAGAAAAGGCTTTAAAATTCTACAAAAGAAAAGAAGAAATTTATCAAGAAGGCAATTATCCTCGTGGAATTTATTTCATAGCTAAAGGAAAAGTAAAAACCAGTAAAAGTAGCGATTCTGCAAAAGAATTTATTACAGGCTTATACAAAGAAGGTGAATTTTTTGGTTATTTAGCTTTATTAGAAGACAATAAATACAGCGATACAGCAACAGTTTTAGAAGATGCAGAAATTTATTTATTACCAAAAGAAGATTTCAATGCTTTATTGCATAGCAACGCTCAAATATCTAGAAGATTTATAAAAATGCTTAGCGATGATTTACATGAAAAAGAAGAACAACTGGTAAAACTTGCTTACAATAGCGTTAGAAAAAAAGTTGCAGATGCATTGGTTACTTTACACAATAGATTTAATACAAATAATTTAGGTCATTTCGTTATCAATATTTCTCGAGAAGATTTGGCCAATATTGCTGGTACTGCAACAGAAAGCACCATTAGAACTTTAAGCGATTTTAAAGATGAAAAATTAGTAGAAGTACAAGCAGGAAAAGTTACTATTTTAAACTACAATAAATTACAAGATTTAAAAAATTAATCTATATTCATTGTGGGTTTATAAAAAACTAATATCAATGTTTAACAATACAACATACTAACAATACATGAAAAGTTTTGCAAAAAAACAACCAGGTTTTTTGTTGGCAATTGTATTATTTGTACTCATGTTATTATTAAATCCACTAGGGTTAAACGCTATGGCTTCAAAGGTATTGGCCATAGCTTTTTTTATGATTACACTTTGGGTTACAGAAGCGTTGGCAATGCCCATTGTTGCATTAATTCCATTGGTACTTTTCCCATTAATGAAAATTTGCAAAGTAGATGAAGCTGCTGCACCTTATGCCAATCCTGTTGTGTTTTTATTTATGGGTGGTTTTATGATTGGATTGGCAATTGAAAAATGGAACTTACACAAACGCATAGCCCTTAATATTATTAAGTTAACTGGAACAAGCGGCAATAAAATTATTTTAGGTTTTATAATTGCTGCTGGTTTTTTAAGCATGTGGCTTAGCAATACTGCAACTACAATGATGATGTTTCCAATTGCCATGAGTGTAATTGTTGCTATTGAACAAAACTATAAAGGCAATGGCAACGTCAACAATTTAGCAATTTGCTTACTATTGGCAATTGCTTATGCAAGTAATTTTGGAGGAATTGCTACTATAATTGGTACGCCACCCAATGTTGCTTTTGTTGGTTTTTTAGAGAAGAAATACAACTATCATTTTCAGTTTATAGATTGGATGATGCTTTGCTTACCCATTGCACTGTTGCTTATGTTTTGCTTGTATTTTATTATGACTCGTTGGTTGTTTAAAAACAACATTCAAAACAACGAAACAACAGCCAACCTTATAAGTTATGAGCTCCAACAAATGGGCAAAATTTCTCCTCCCGAAAAAAGAGTACTGGTCATTTTTATTTTCACTGCTTTTTTATGGATTACAAAAGATCTATTAAATACCAAAGAATTTCAACAGGCCATTTCATTCCATTATTACAACACTGCATTTTTTAAGTTAGACGATACAATGATTGCAATTTTGGGAGCATTGCTGTTATTTATAACGCCATCTAATTCTTTAATTCCCGAAACCAAACAATTGTTAGAATGGCACGATACACGTAAAATGGCTTGGGGAATTTTATTGCTTTTTGGTGGAGGGATTTCTTTAGCAAATCAACTAGAAAAAGCTGGCTTAATACAACAATTGGGTAGTTGGATGGCCAATTATGCAGGCACCAATTTATTGTTATTAATTCTTGTTGTAACAATTATATCAATTTTTATTAGCGAAGTAATGAGCAATGTGGCACAAGTAATTGTTTTTGCTCCAGTTGTTGTTAGCATTGCCGATGCAATGCACATAAACCCTTTAATGCTTGGAATACCAATGACGTTGGCAGCAAGCTGTGCAAGTATGTTACCAATGGGTACACCTCCCAATGCAATTGTATTTGCAAGTGGAAAGCTAAAACTAGGCGACATGGTTAAAGCAGGATTTATTATGAACATTATTGCAACCATTTTAATTGCTTTATTCAGCTATTATTTATTGCCAATGATTGTTCCAACCATAAAATAACCATTGAAACTATAACTTAGGCTTATTTATCTAAAACAACGCAGTGCAGGTTTATAAAACAAAAGGCATTATTCTACGTACACTTAAGTATGGTGAAACCAGTATTATTACAACTGCTTATACAGAGTTGTTTGGTATACAAACTTATATTGTAAAAGGTGTAAGACAATCATCAAAAAAAAGTCAGGGCAAAGCAAATTATTTTCAGCCATCAGCAATTTTAGAAATGGAAGTGTATCACAACACACTAAAAAATTTGCAGTTTATAAAAAATTATAGTTGGGCACATTTGTACAATCATATTCTATTCGATGTTGTAAAAAATTCTGTTGCCAATTATATAATTGAATTGGTGCAACATGGTTTAAAACAACCAGAAGCCAACCCAGAATTGTTTTATTTAATAGAAGATACTTTAAAGCAAATAGACAATGGCTCAAGCACATTGGTAAGCAATTTACCCATTTATTTCACCTTGCATTTAAGCAGCGAATTGGGCTTTCAAATTCAAGGAAATTACAGTGAAGAAACGCCTATACTCGATTTGAAAGAAGGTTTTTTTGTGGCTACAATTCCGTTACATCCATATTACGTAGAAGGTTCAAGTGCTGCTGCAATTTCAAGCATCCATTCTATTCAATTTTACAACGATCTAGAAAATATTAAGTTGAATAGAAATACAAGAAGGTTGTTATTGCAACACTTACAGCAATATATGGCATTGCATATTGCAGATTTTGGAGAATTAAAAAGCCTCACAGTTTTACAAGAAGTATTGAGTTAAAAGAACTTGACGCAAGTGTTCAATCAATCTTTGTCACCTCTAAAAAGCTTTAATACAAATGGAATAGTCATTCTTCCTTTGTAATTAACTGGCACACCATTTTTCATTGCAGGCTTCCATTTTTCACAATTTTTCATCAATCGTATAGCTTCTTCTTCAAATCCATAACCAACCATTGTAGCATTTTTTATGTTGGTAATACTTCCATCTTTTCTAACTATTAAATCCAATATAACTTCACTTTCTACTGCCGATTTTTTTGCAAATTTTGGGTACTTTAAATTTTTCTTTAAATAAGCATTCCAACCTGCTTCTCCATTTGGATAAGTAGGCATCACATCAACCAAAGTATAAATAGTATCTAAATCTAAGGCTGGTGTTTTTTCTTGAGCATTCAAATAAAAAGAACAGCAAAAAAATAAACTAAAGGCAAATAATTTTTTCACAATTGTTGGGTTAATAGTTTATAAAATAGAATATGCCAAACCTTTACAGTTTATTACATTTGATTCTTACTCCAAATTTATGAGCAATAACAAAGCACAACAAAACTTTATTGAAGCCTATCAAAAATTAAACGCAGCTCAACAAAAAGCTGTAGACAGTATTGAAGGACCAGTAATGGTAATTGCAGGGCCAGGTACTGGAAAAACGCAAATATTGAGTGCCCGTGTTGGAAAAATTTTATTGGATACCGATACATTGCCAGAAAATATTTTGTGTTTAACTTATACAGATGCAGGAACAATTGCAATGCGTAAACGTTTGCTATCATTTATTGGTAGCGATGCTTACAGAGTAAACATTCATACATTTCACTCATTTTGTAATGATGTGATTCAAGAAAATTTGAGCTTATTTGAAAAAAATAGTTTAGACCCCATTAGTGAACTTGAAAGAACAGAATTGCTCAAAGAATTGATTGATAAGTTTCCAAAAGACCATCCTTTAAAAAGATACAGAGGCGATGTTTATTATGAAATAAATAATTTGTACCAACTTTTTAGCAGCATGAAAAGAGAAGGTTGGACACCCAACTTTATTCTTGAAAGAGTTGATGCTTACATAAATGACTTACCCAATAGAGATGAATTTATTGCCAAACGTGCAGTAAAAGAATTTAAAAAAGGCGATGTACGTACCGATAAAATTGAAGATGAAAAAACAAAAATGGAAAAGCTTAAAGCTGCCGTAAATGAGTTCGATCATTTTCAAGCATTGATGCAAAAAAGAAATCGTTACGATTTTGATGATATGATTAATTGGGTAATAAAAGCCTTTGAAGAAAATCCAAATTTACTCCTCACTTACCAAGAAAAATATTTGTATATCATGGTAGATGAGTATCAAGATACAAGTGGTACACAAAATAAAATTGTTGAACTTTTAATTAACTATTGGGAAAAACCAAATGTGTTTGTAGTGGGCGATGATGATCAAAGTATTTATCGCTTTCAAGGTGCAAACGTAGAAAACATGTTGGCATTTGCACAATCTTTTGAAAAAGATTTATTGAAAGTAGTTTTACAAAATAACTATCGTTCAATACAGCCTATTTTAGATATTTCTAAAATATTAATTCAGCAAAATAAAGATCGTTTAATCAATCAAGTAGAAGGATTAACGAAAGAGTTAATTGCTTCTAATACAAACATCAATCACTTAACCAACTCTCCTGTTTTAGTGGCTTACGAAACCCAAAAACAAGAAATGGTGGATATTACTTTGCAAATTGAAACCCTTATACAACAAGGAGTTCAGCCAGGTAAAATTGGAGTTTTGTATAAAGAAAATAAATATGGCGACACATTAACCGAATTTTTAAAGCTAAAAAATATTCCTGTTTATAGCAAAAGAGATTTGAATTTGTTTCATATTCCTTTGGCACAAAAAATAATTTTGTTATTGGAATATTTAGCTGCTGAACATGACACTCCTTATGGTGGAGATGAAATGCTATTTTCAATATTGCATTTTAATTGGCTCAATATTCCACCAATAGAAATTGCTAAATTAAGTATTGAAGTAGCCGAAAAACAATTTGGCGTAAACAAAACATCTTTAAGAAAATTATTGTTCGATAAAAGCAATCAACCAAGTAAAGATTTATTTGCAGTTGCTGTAAATCCAAACCTAAAAAAAGCATCTGCAATTATTGAAGCTTTAATTACAGATGCTGCCAATTTAACTGTACAACATTTATTAGAACACATTATAAAGAATACAGGATTGCTAACTGCTGTTACCAATAGTGTAGAAAAACATTGGCAATTACAGGTTATTACGGCCTTGTTCGATTTTGTAAAAGACGAAACAAGACGTAACCCCAATATCAACTTACAACAGTTGGTTACGATGTTATCTTTAATGAAAAAAGAAGACATAAAATTACCATTAAAAGAAATCAATGGCTCCGACAAAGGCGTTAATTTATTAACTGTTCATGGCAGTAAAGGTTTAGAGTTTGAATACGTATTTTTTGTAGGGTGTAATAGTAGCAGTTGGGAAAAAAAACGCAAACCCAGTGGTGGTTACAGCTTACCAGATACAATGTTTACAGCTCCTCCAAAAAGCAAAGATGAAGAAGAATTGAGAAGATTGTTTTATGTAGCATTAACCCGTGCAGAAAAACATTTACAAATTTCTTATAGCCGTTTTAAAGATGATGGTAAAGAAATTGAACCAACCATGTTTATTGCTGAAATTCAAGAAGAATATGAACTTGTAACATCACAAGTTGTTGTTGATACTGAAAAAATGAGTTTCTTTCAAATATTAATTTTAAATGGATTACAAGCTCCAGAAATAGATAAAGTTGAGGAAGATTTAATCAATCGTTTGCTAGAAAAATTCACCATGAATGTTACTGCGTTAAACAATTATTTAAAATGTCCATTAAACTTTTATTTTAACAATTTAATTAGAGTTCCGTCAGGTAAAAACGAAGCCACTGTTTTTGGTAGTGCCGTTCACCATGCTTTGCAAAAATTATTTGAAAAAATGCAAGCCAGTAATGTAAATGCATTTCCATCAAAAGTAGATTTTATGCAAGATTTTGATTGGTACATGAAACGCAATAGAGAACATTTTACCAAAGAACAATTTAATAGAAGAATGGAATATGGCGGTACTGTATTAACCAATTATTACGATACATACATCCATCAATTCAATAAAATTGTAGCCATTGAAAGAAGCATTAAAAATGTTACGGTAAACAATGTTCCTCTAAAGGGAAAACTAGACAAGTTGGAATTTGATGGAAAAGCTGTCAATGTAGTAGATTATAAAAGCGGTAAATATGAAAATGCAAAACCTAAATTAAATGGTCCTAACGAAAAAGATCCAAATGGTGGCGATTATTGGCGACAAGCAGTTTTCTATAAAATTTTAGTTGACAATTATGCACAAAAAGATTGGCAAGTTGTTAGTACAGAATTTGATTTTATAGAACCCGATGAAAAAAAGGTTTATCGCAAAGAAAAAATTGTAATTACTCCACCAGATATTGAAACTGTAAAACAACAAATCAGTTCTGTTTGGGATAAAATTCAACAGAGAGATTTTTATACAGGCTGTGGTAAAGAAGATTGCCATTGGTGCAACTTTGTAAAAAGCAATGAGTTGGCAATTGAATTGCATGAGTTAAACGAAGATGATGAACAATCACTTTAAACTTTCATTATCATTTGTTAACCAATCAAAGCATTTAAGTTTGCAACAATTCTACGTTGAATGTTGAAAATTGAGTACTGAAATTTCATGAAAAAAAGAACTATTTCTGTTATATCATTTTGTTTGTTTGCTTTTGCTTACTTAGGCCAAATGGGTTGTGCCAATATTATTCCTCCAGGTGGTGGACCAAGAGATAGTTTACCTCCTATTTTAATTACAGCGTTTCCCAAGGATTCTGCTTTAAACTTCAACAGCAATAAAATTGTATTAACATTTAATGAGTTTGTAGAAGTAAGAGAATTAACCGAAAATTTAGTTGTATCTCCTTTGCCAAAAAACAATCCAATTGTTGACTTTAAATTAAGAACTGTTACTATAAAATTAAAAGACAGTTTAGTACCCAACACAACTTATACAATAGACTTTGGCAACAGCGTTAAAGACGTTAATGAAGGCAATGCAGTAAAAAATTTCACATACGTTTTTTCAACAGGCAATATTATTGATAACAATAGTTTTAGCGGTAAGGTAATTGTTGCAGAAACGGGTTTAATAGATTCAACCATTATTGCAGCATTGTATAAAAACACCAACGATACTGCAGTAACTACACAACGCCCCAATTACATAGCAAAACTTCAAGGCGACGGAAGTTTTAAGTTTATCAACTTACCCATTGGCAACTTTAAGTTGTATGTCATCAACAATAGTTATTCTAAAAAGTACGATGATAGTACGCAGCTATTTGCCTTTTACGATTCTGTAATTAACATTGGTTCAACCACAAGCCAACCAACATTGTATGCTTTTCAAGAAGCAAAAAAAATTACACCGCCCCCAACAGTTGTAACAACAACCAAAGCTCCAACTACCGAAAAAGAAAAGCAATTAAAATATGCTACTAGTTTAGAACAAGGCAAGCAAGATATTTTAGACACGACACTTACTTTAAGTTTTAATAGAAAAATTAAAAATTTAGATGTTGATAAAATTGCTCTGTACGATACCAATTATAAAAAAATAAGCAATTACAATATTGAATTAGATAGCACCAAGCAATCGCTATTTATTCATAAAAAATGGATTGAAAAATCTTTCTTTTATTTAGTGCTACAAGAAGATTGTGTGGTAGATACAACCAATACTTCTCTTACAAAAAGCGATACGTTGAAATTTAGCACAAAAAACGAAAATGAATATGGCAGTGTAAAAATTAGGTTCAACAATATAGATACTTCCAAGCACCATATTTTGCTAATTTATAAAGAAGGCAAATTGTTTGAAACAGTTAAAATTACTCAGCCAGAATGGATAAGAAAATTGTATTACACTGGCGAATTTGATTTAAAAATTTTAATCGATACCAACAACAATGGGATTTGGGATACCGGCAATTACAAACAAAAAAAACAGCCCGAAGTTATTAAACCACTTTCAAAAAAGCTTTCAGTAAGAGCCAATTGGGAAAACGAAACAGAAATAACTTTATAAAAAATTTAAACACAAACCATATTTTCAAAAATGCAATTACCTTCTACTTTACTTGAAAATGCAGTGACCGAATTTGCTAAACTTCCAGGCGTTGGTAAAAAAACTGCTTTGCGTTTAGTATTGCATTTATTAAAAAAAGAAGAGAATGAAGTAGCACATTTTGGGAATACGATTATTAAAATGCGAAACGAAATTCAATTTTGTAATCGTTGTCACAACATTAGCGATGGTATTGTTTGCAGCATTTGTAGCAACACAATGCGTAAGCAAAATATTATTTGTGTAGTTGAAAATATACGTGATGTTATTGCTATTGAAAGTACTCAACAATTCAATGGAACATATCATGTTTTGGGTGGCATAATTTCTCCTTTAGATGGTATTGGTCCAGATCAATTAAATATAGATTCGCTTGTTCAACGTATTCAAACAGAACAAACAGAAGAACTCATTTTTGCTTTATCACCCAACATTCAAGGCGATACAACCATTTACTATATTCAGAAAAAAATAATCAACCCTCAATGTAAAATAACCACCATTGCTCGTGGTATTGCTTTTGGTGGAGAATTGGAATATGCCGATGAAATGACTTTAGCCAGAAGCTTAGCCAATCGTTTACCTATTCAACAATATGTAAAATAACCATTCCATTTTTTAAATTAATAATTGTACGCTTAAACCTTTTAACACTTAACTGGTTTTATTAACTAAATAAAAAAAATTATGATAGAAATAATAAAAGAATTGCCATTCATGATAGCTATTATTTCCATTGCTTGGTTAGCGGTTATTGCAATTGCTTTATTAGATATTGTTAAAAGAAAAGATATTACCACAACCACAAAAAAAATTTGGATTATCGTTGGCTTAATTCCACTTTTTGGAATAGCCTTATACAGCATTGTAAATTTTAAAAGAAACAAACTAATCTTAATTGCTACAGTTTTAGCAAGCATTATATCGGCAACAGCATTTTGGTATTTTGCAATTTACGAGCAAGAAAACAATCGTACCGATGTTACCAATATGAAAGGCATCACAAAAAATGCAACACAATTGGTACAAGAATTTTTAAATAATGAAGAAGCCGCCAACCAAAAATATTTACAAAAAGAAAACAATATTATTGAAGTAAGCGGTACAATTGAAAAGCTGGAAAGCGATGAAGCTGGTACAGTTGTGTACCTAAACACTCAAATTGAAAATACTAGTATTTCTGCAAGATTGCAAGACAAAATAAAACTTCAACAAGGCAATACAGTTAGTATAAAAGGTTTGTTTACAGGCTTTATTTTAGGACAAATTCAACTAAGTGAATGCAAATTAATTACAAGTACAAATAATAAAATTGATACAGCAACTACAAGTAATACAACAAAAAAAGATACCCCAATATTGATAAAGCCAATCATTAAAGACACTGTTTTAACAACCATTGTAGAAGCAAAAAATTACAAAAGCACTAAAGCACAAATTCGGTTTTTTTCAAAAACATCAGCCGAAAATATTGAAGCCACCAACACACAAATTGTAAGTACAATTTCTAGTAAAGGCAACATTCAATTTGCTGCATTAATAAAAGGTTTTCGTTTCGAAAACGAACTCATGCAAAAACACTTTAATGAAGAAGATTATTTGTACAGCGATAAATTTCCTAAAAGTGAATACAAGGGAAGCATCACCAATTTCAATACTGTAACCTTAAATAAAGATGGCAATTACCCAGTAACTACAAAAGGATCTCTCACTTTACATGGCGTTACCAAACAAATTACAGCTACAGGCAATCTTATTGTAAAAGGCAATCAACTTAAATTAAACAGCGTTTTTAAATTGCATGTTCAAGATTATAATATTGATGGTAGCGATGTAGCCGAACAATTAGAAATTACCATTGAGGCCAATTATCAGTAAATTATCCAGTTCATTTTTTATGTAGTATTCCTCTTTAATTCTATGTGTTTAAGTTAGAAACCAATTACAAAAAATCTACTCAACAAACCATAGAATCAATTACGCAATACATTTTTTGTAAGGGCAAACTTGCGTATAGTTCAGTTTTTTCTTATACATTTGCTTTCGCAGGCAGATTTGTTTATTGTTCGGCCTGCAAGTACAGGTTTAAAACTGAACTAATAAACGAAAATCATCTCTGCAAATTCTCCACAGATTATTTCTCGTTTACAAAGTTTAGCAAGTCTTGAGGGTAGTCGAAGGACACATTTGTACTACAAAACAATACTCAACATTTTCGTTTAGCTACTTTGTGCCTCTGGCCTTTGTGGTTTTAAAAAATATTAGTATGTCAAGCATCAAACAAGAACTAGAAAAAAGAATATTAATTATTGATGGTGCAATGGGTACCATGATTCAACGCCATAAACTGCAAGAAGCAGATTATCGTGGTGAGCGTTTTAAAGATTGGCATACCGATGTACAGGGCAACAATGATATGCTTAGTATCACTCAACCAGAAATTATCATTGGTATTCACAAACAATATTTAGAAGCAGGTGCCGATATTATTGAAACCAATACTTTCAGTAGCACCGTTATTGCAATGGCTGATTACGACATGCAAGAGTTTGCGTATGAGTTAAATGTAGCATCTGCACAATGTGCAAAAGAAGCTGTTAAACGCTTTAATGCAGAAACGGGTAATACAATTCCAAAATTTGTAGCAGGTGCAATTGGTCCATTAAACAAAACATTGTCTTTATCTCCCGATGTAAACAATCCAGGCTTTAGAGCTGTAACTTTTGATGAAGTAGTTGCAGCATATACACAACAAATTAAAGGTTTAATTGATGGTGGTATTGATCTATTATTGATTGAAACCATATTCGATACACTCAATGCAAAAGCAGCCATTTTTGCTGCAAAACAATACTTCAGACAACACAATGTTGAAGTTCCAATTATGATTTCTGGAACCATTACTGACGCAAGTGGACGAACGTTGAGTGGACAAACATTAGAAGCATTTTATATTTCTGTAAAACATGCCAATCCAATCAGCATAGGATTAAACTGTGCATTGGGAGCTCAAGAAATGAGAGGTCATATAGAAGAGTTAAGTGGAATAGCACAATGTTATGTTTCTTCTTATCCAAATGCTGGTTTACCAAATGCAATGGGTGAGTACGATGAAGAACCAGAACAAACAGCTTGCTTTTTAGAAGATTGGGCTAAAAATGGGTGGGTAAATATTGTTGGTGGCTGCTGTGGCACAACACCAGACCATATTAAACATATTGCACAGCATGTGAAAAATATAGAGCCAAGAAAGTTGCCTGTTTTGGAAGCTGAACTTGCTTAACCACAGAGGCAAAGGAGTTTGTCACAGAGTTTTAAAGAGTATTGCATGGAATATATTAACCTTCTTACTGAAGAAATATTAAGATGTGCTTTTAAAGTACACACTGCTCTTGGACCTGGTTTGTTAGAGTCTTCTTACAAAGAATGCCTTTGGTACGAATTGGTGAAGTCAGGTCTTTCGGTAGAAAAAGAAAAAGCTCTTCCCTTGGTTTACGAAGAGGTTAAACTTGAAGTTGGTTATAGAATTGATTTATTGATAGAAAGCAAAGTAATTGTTGAAATAAAAGCAGTAGAAGCATTGAACGATGTTCACACGGCACAAGTGCTGACTTATTTAAAACTGTCTAGTTGTAAAGTTGGTTTATTACTCAACTTCAACACAAGTAGTTTAAAGAATGGAATAAAGAGATTGGTTTTCTAACTCATTTCCTCTGTGAATAGACTCAAAAAACTCTGTGGTTCAAAAATAAAATATGAGTACAACAACCATAAAACCTTACCTAAGACTAAGTGGATTAGAACCATTAGTTGTTCGTCCAGAAACAAACTTTGTGAATGTTGGTGAACGTACAAACGTTACTGGCAGCAAGAAGTTTGCACGATTGATTTTGAACAATCAATACGAAGAAGCATTGTCTGTTGCACGCCAACAAGTAGAAAACGGTGCACAAATTTTAGATGTAAACATGGATGATGCGTTGTTAGATGGTGTTCAAGCCATGACTACTTACATCAACCTTTTACAAAGTGAACCAGACATTGCCAAAATTCCTATCATGGTAGATAGTTCTAAGTTTGAAATTATTCAAGCAGGACTAAAATGTATTCAAGGGCGTTGCATTGTAAACTCCATTTCTATGAAGGAAGGAGAAGAAAAATTTATAGAACAAGCCTTCATTTGTAAAGATTTTGGAGCTGCAATTATTGTAATGGCTTTTGATGAAAAAGGCCAAGCCGATACAATGCAACGTAAAGTTGAAATATCTGAACGTGCCTATAAAATATTAACAGAAAAAGTTGGCTTCGATCCACAAGATATTATTTTCGACATCAACATATTTGCCATAGCCACAGGTTTAGAAGAACACAACAATTATGGTGTAGATTTTATTGAAGCTTGTAAAATCATCAAGCAAAAAATGCCATTGGTAAAAATTAGTGGGGGGGTAAGTAACCTTTCTTTTTCTTTTAGAGGCAATGAATTTGTAAGAGAAACCATGCACTCAGTTTTCCTCTATCATGCTATTAAAGCTGGTATGGATATGGGCATTGTGAATGCTGGGCAATTGGTGGTGTATGATGAAATTGAACCAACATTAAAAGAACTAATTGAAGATGTAATTCTTAACAGAAACAACGATAACAACGAAGCCACAGAAAGATTAATTGTTTTTGCAGAAACTGTAAAAGCCAAAGGAAAAGAAATTGTAAAAGATGAAAAGTGGCGTAACGAAGCTGTTGAAAATCGTTTGTCTCACAGTTTAGTAAATGGCATTACAGATTACATTGAAGCAGATACAGAAGAAGCAAGATTAAAATATCCTCGTCCGTTAGATGTAATTGAAGGTCCTTTGATGGATGGCATGAATGTAGTGGGCGATTTGTTTGGTGCTGGTAAAATGTTTTTACCTCAGGTGGTAAAAAGTGCTAGGGTAATGAAGAAAAGTGTGGCTTATTTATTTCCATTTATTGAAGCTGAAAAAGAAAAAATAAGGTTGGAACATTTGGCTGCAGGAACTGTAAATGAAGAAGGTGCTAGTGCTGCAAAAATTTTATTGGCCACCGTAAAAGGCGATGTACACGATATTGGAAAAAACATTGTTGGTGTAGTATTGGGATGTAATGGTTATGACATTGTAGACCTTGGCGTTATGGTACCAACAGATAAAATTTTGGATGCCGCCATCAAAGAAAAGGCTGATATCATTGGTTTAAGTGGATTGATTACCCCTTCCTTAGATGAGATGGTTCACATAGCTAAAGAAATGAAACGTAGAGGCATGACGCAACCCTTGTTAATTGGTGGTGCTACAACTTCTCGTATTCACACTGCTGTTAAAATTGCACAAGAATATGACAATGGTGTAGTGCATGTATTAGATGCTTCAAGAAGTGTAACAGTTGCTGGAACTTTATTGAATAAAGAAACCAAAGAAACTTTTTTAACTGATACCAAAGCAGAATATGTAAAATTAAAAACAGCTTTTGACAATAAAAAAACAGTAAAAAAATACATTAGTTACGAAGACGCCAAGAAGAATAAAGTAAAAATTGATTGGGGAAGTTTCACACCAGTAAAACCAACTTTCTTAGGAACAAAAGTATTTGAAGATTTTGATTTGAACGAACTAAGAGAATTTATTGATTGGAAACCTTTCTTCATTGCATGGGAAATGCATGGCAATTTTCCTGCAATATTAACTGATGAAATTGTTGGTGTAGAAGCAACAAAATTGTACAATGACGCAAATGCGTTGTTAGATAAAATTATTGCAGAAAAATGGTTAACCGCAAAAGGAACAATTGGTTTTTGGGAAGCTGCAAGCAATGATGATGAAGTAGAAGTGAAAAAACAAGTAGGAAATAGTGAGTCGGAAGTAGTGAAGTTGCAATTCCTACGTCAACAAATTCAAAAAGCTCCGGGTCAACCAAATTTAAGCTTGGCTGATTTTATTAAACCCAAGCAGCAAAATAACAGCCAACACCAAACAACAAATACCAAACAAGAAAACAGTAGCGACTTTATTGGAGCATTTGCAGTAAGCATTCACGGTTTAGAGCCACATATAAAAGCATTTAATGAAGCTTTAGACGATTACAACAAAATTATGCTACAAGCTTTGGGAGATCGTTTTGCAGAAGCATTTGCAGAATGTTTACACTTAAAAACAAGAAAGGAATATTGGGGTTATGCAACAGATGAACATTTGACAAATGATGAATTAATTCATGAAAAATATTTAGGTATTCGTCCTGCACCAGGTTATCCAGCTTGCCCAGATCATACAGAAAAATATAAGTTGTTTGATTTATTGAATGCTACTGAAACAGTTGATATGACATTGACTGAGAACTTAGCCATGTATCCTGCAAGTAGTGTTTCTGGTTGGTATTTTGCAAATCCACAAAGCCAATATTACGGTGTTGGAAAAATATCTCAAGATCAGTTAGTAGATTATGCTCAACGCAAAAACATGAGCTTAGAAGTAGCAGAAAGATGGTTAAGCCCAAATTTAGAAGGATAAACTTTAGAATAAAAAAACGCAGCAAATGCTGCGTTTTTTTATTCCATTTTTTTAAAAGGTGCTTTGAGTAAACGAACAAAATCTTCATCTTTTTCATTCGGGTAATATCTATCTAAACCATATTTTATTTGTTGATGATCTAAATGCAAATAAGTTCCTAAACATCTATCCCAAATACTCAGTATTGCTCCATAATTACTATCTGTATAAGGTTGTTTGTAATGATGATGTACTTTGTGCATATTTGGCGAAACCAATACATAACTTATTGCAGCATCCAACCATTTAGGCAAAGCAATGTTAGCATGTGTAAAAGCTGTGGCAATAATTAATATTGTTTGAAAAATCATTACTGCATACATGGGTGCTCCACTTAATACAATACCCATAAAAAAGAAAATGCCCCGTAATACACTTTCGATTGGATGATGACGCAAGCCTGTTGTTACATCAACATTATTATCGGCATGATGTATTACATGAAAACGCCACAACACAACCACTTTATGTTCTGTAATATGTACCAACCATCCACCAAAAAAATCCAATGCTAAAAACGAAATTAACATGGTAGCCCATTGCCCAACATTTAACCAATACACCAAGCCAATTTGTTGAGTTTTGCACCAATCGCTTAGTTTAACAATGAGAATTGCCAGAAATGTATGAATGATTAAATGAATTATTGTAAAAGAAAAATTTACTCCAGCATGGCGTAGCTTGTTTTTTTTATAACTCATTTTTACGAGTGGGATACTTCCTTCTATTATCCAAAAAATGAGCAGTCCACCAACTAAAAAAGCCATACGTTCCAATGGCCTTTGTTCCAACGTTGAAAAATGTTGAATAATTTTTTCAAACATATAGCAGCAATTTATACATGAATATCAATACTAATTTTCAAAAAACAAAGCCTACTAACTATTCTTATTGTTGATGTATTTTTTTATTGTAGCATAATTTACCAACCACAACAATAAAAGTACAACACAAGCTACCAAAATGGTGTAAACAGAAATATAACTACCTAAAAAAATATTTTGCTTTTGTAAAAAAGTAGCCAACACATATTGTATAACAGATAGCAAACCCAATGCAATTGCTACAATAAGAATATTGGGTGGAAAAAACTGTTTCATTAAATATTTACTCAACTGCTTGGGCGATGCCCCTAAAGTAATTAACAACTGAATTTCATCTTTGCACGATGCAATGGTTAACTGAATAAATAAAGTAAAAACCAACAATGCAAACAACAATAAAATTGCACCTGTAACCCAACTTACATTTACAACAACTTCCACAATTTTTCGGTATTTGCTAAAACGTGTTTTATCTGCATCGGTAGTTAATCCATTTTTTTGCAAATAATTTACCAATTCCGGGTTGCCAGGATCTTTTGTTCTTATAACAACTCTACTAGGCTTTCCACTTTGTTGATTGCCCAATGTTTTATTGGCCCAATTCATAAAACTTTGAGGTACCAATACACTTGATATTCGATCGCTAAAGCCCACGATTCTTCCAATATAACTTTGTTTAATGCCATTGCCATTGTAGAGATTTACCCTAAACGATAGCATTTTTAAAGCATCTGGTGTTATTTGAGGATAGCCTTGAGAAACTGAAAATTGAAAATTATAAATATCTAAAAACATATTGGGAATAATCATTGGAATAAAGTCTGCATCCTCTTTCCATTGCCAATCTTTCGATTGCACATCTATAAAATTATCTTCTACACTTTCAAAAGCAATATCTGTGTAAAAAGGAAATGCTGGCATAAGGCTTTCAATAGAAGCCTTAAATCTTCCAGGACTAATATTGCCTACTGCTTCTATAAATGATTGTTGTTTTAAATTATTTAAGGTTTCATCTGTTAATGTTGTAGCATTTAAAGTACTGTTATTTACAATTTTATTCACTACCAAAAAATTGGCTGTACTATCTTGATTTACTTTTCCTTGTAGCAAATCGTTGTAATTGGCTTGAATTTGGATGGCAGAAAGTATAAGCAACAAAGCAACACTTAAACCAATAAAAGCCATTGCAAAACGTGTTCGTCCTGCCGATGTTTTAATAATTTTTTTTAACAGTATAAATAGCATCTTCAATAATTATAATCACAAAAAATTAGTTACAAATTCAATTTTCTGTGATAGTTAAAATGGTCATCATCATCTAAATCTGTGAGTACAAAACCAGCATTTCTTTTGGTACATTCTGTAGCAATTAATTCTGCGGCAATACTGGTATTTTTTTTATCTAAATGGCTAAAGGGTTCATCCATTAATAAAATTTCAAAAGGCTGCATTAAGGCTCGTACAATTGCAATACGTTGTTGTTCTCCATAACTGCACAAGCCTGCTCTTTGCTGTAAAACATGCTCTACGCCCAATTGCTGAGCCATTTCTTCAATTTTATTTGTATCATAATACGGTTCTTGCAAAACTCTATTCAGTTCAATATTTTCTCTTGCAGTAAGGTTGGGCAATAAACGTAAATCTTGAAAAATAATACTCAATTGTTGTTGTCGAATTTTAGCCAATACATCGCCAACAATATTTTTTGTTGAAGTTTCATTCCATAAAATATCGCCTGCAAAATCGTTTCTTAATTTATATACAATATGTGTAAGTGTTGTTTTACCAGTGCCACTTGGTGCTTTAATTTTCACCCATTCTTTAGAGGTAAATTGTTGCTTTGTATTCCAAACATCTGATGTTTTTTGAACAACTTTTTCCTTTAAAGGAATTGGAACAATATGTTGTAGTGTAATTTGCATGAAGAAAAATATTCTAATCGAATATAATGAATAGGTGAATATTATAAGAAAAGTAATTGTGTTAATACTTCAATAAAGTAACCAACTATCTTATAACCATAAAACCAATAAAAACATTTACTTTGCTACCTAAATGATTGATATGCCAAAATCTAAAATAGCTGGTATAGGTATGTATGTACCTAAAAATATTGTTACCAATAACGACCTTAAAAAGTACATGGAGACAAGTGATGAGTGGATACAAGAACGTACAGGAATTGAAGAACGCAGATACGCTCATCGTACAGAAGAAACTACAACAACAATGGCTGTTGCAGCTGCAAAAATTGCTATTGAACGTGCTGGTACAACTGCACAGGATATTGATTTTATTTTATTTGCTACACTTTCGCCAGATTATTATTTTCCGGGTTGTGGCGTTTTAGTACAACGTGCAATGAAGATGAAAGAAATTGGTGCATTGGATATACGCAACCAATGTAGTGGATTTGTTTATGCTTTAAGTGTTGCCGATCAGTTTATTAAAACTGGAATGTATAAAAACATTTTAGTGATTGGAAGTGAGAAGCACAGTTTTGGATTAGATTTTACAACAAGAGGAAGAAATGTAAGTGTAATTTTTGGAGATGGTGCAGGTGCTGTTGTTGTACAACCAACAGAAAATGACAACCAAGGAATTTTAAGTACCCATTTACACAGCGATGGCAATAGTGCCGAAATTTTGGCTATGTACAATCCTGGTACACATGCCAATCATTGGAAAGATGAAAAATATGCTAGCTTTAATGAAGCAGAAATTGGTGAAATGTTTTTTAGCCATGCCATGATAGATGATGGACAAATTTATCCTTTTATGGATGGGCCAAGTGTGTTTAAAAAAGCCATTGTAAAGTTTCCAGAAGTTATTGTAGAATCCTTACAAAGCAATGGTTTAAGTATTGCCGATTTAAATATGCTTATTCCACATCAAGCCAATTTACGCATTGCACAATTTGTACAACAAAAGCTACAATTAAGAGACGATCAAGTGTACAACAACATTCAAAAATATGGCAATACTACAGCAGCAAGTGTTCCAATTGCATTGTGTGAAGCTTGGGAAAAAGGAAAAATTAAAGATGGCGATTTAGTTTGTTTAGCAGCTTTTGGTAGTGGGTTTACTTGGGCTAGTGCATTGTTAAAATGGTAATTTTATTGGCAATCTATTTGTTAATTACAGTTTAAAAAATTGAAATATGAAAACAGCATTATTGGCTATAGCCATGTTATTTAGTTATACAACATTTGCACAAGAACAAGAGTTGGATATTCTAATATCTGCTCAGGGGACTTCGATCACTGCATTTATTAATAAAGACAATCAAGAGAATGTACTAAAGCTAGATCATAAAAAAGATGGCAAGCTATTTTTCGTGTATTCAAATGCAAAAAATGAACCCACGTTAAACAGAAAATATTTCTTGGTAAATAGTAACGATGAAGAAATACCACTTTCTATTACAGGAAGAATGATAGGTACTTCTAGTGTTCCATTGATTGATGTTTTTTCTAAAACTAAGGCTGGTGGAAAGTATAAATTGTTTACCATTGCCACACCAAAAGATCCACAACAAGCAGCAGCAGTAAAAGTGAGAAGATTTCTCTTAACCAATGTAGAAATATTATAACAGCATTAGCCTACAATAAAAGACGAAGATGAGCAGAAAGATAGTTTACCTGATTAATCCAATTTCAGGTACTGGGAAGAAAGAAAGTATTAAGGCGTTAATTGAAAGTGAAACCAACGCAAGAAATATTCCATTTGAAATTGTACCCACCAATATTGGGGGCAATTACGAATTTTTAAAAGAAAAAATTATAACTGAACAAATTACCGATGTTGTAATGGTTGGTGGCGATGGTACTATCAATCAAATTGCCAATAGCCTTCATACAATGCCTGTAAAGTTTGGTATTATACCTGTTGGTAGTGGCAATGGTTTAGCAAGAGCAGCTGAAATACCCATGAAACCTAAAGAAGCCATTGATTTATTGTTTACAGGAACAGCAAAAAATACAGACGCTTTTTTAATTAACAACCAATTTTCTTGCATGTTAAGTGGTATTGGTTTTGATGCTAAAGTGGCACACGATTTTAGTACAAAAGCAAGCAGAGGTTTGCTTACTTATACAACACAAAGCTTAATTCATTTTTTTAAAGCACAGCCTTATCAATTTGAAGTAACCATTGATAATTTTTCATTTTTTACCGATGCTTTTTTTATCAGCATTGCCAATAGCAACCAATTTGGCAACAATGTTACTATTGCCCCACATGCTAGTTTAAGCGATGGATTGTTGGATATTGTAATAGTACAAAAAATGAATAAAGCTGCATTGCCATTTGCAATTTTACGTCAAATAAGAGGCAACAATAAACTGCAGCAGTTGGTAGACGATGTTACCAAAAAAAATATTTTATATTTTCAATCCACAGCATTAAAAATTAAGAATTTAAAATACGCTCCTTTTCATATTGATGGAGAACCAAAAGAAACAGCAGCAGAATTTAACGTTGAAATTTTAAAAAATTGTTTCCAATTAATTTCTGGTTAATTGTTTTTATGTAGTTGCATTATTTTTTTCAATTCGTTTGTATTGAATAGATTGTTTACCGATTCGGCTATATCAACTTTTTCTCTATTGGTTAAGTGAAAACTTAAGTTGGCAGCTTTATCTTTTGCTGCAGGTGTATATTGAAAACATATTCTTTTTAAGTTAGAACCATAAGTTTCACTTAAATATTCCAATTGCCCTTGCTGGTAATAATCTTGTAGTTTAAACCAATTATTTTGTAGCAAAAAAGCAGGTTTTGTAAAAAGCCCAACTAAGTTTTTACTATCATAAGGTTTATCCCAATCGCTCATACTTCTATCTCTAATTTGTATCAATACAACTTTACTCGTATTGGCTTGTAACCAAGTTTTAAATACGTCAACAAATCGCATACTATTTTCTAATCCATAGTTGTCTCTAATTCCTGCATCCATCACATCAATTACAGGATTGGTTGGCAACCAAACATTGGGCAATACATACGGAAAAGTTGCATTCATTCGCAATGCACTTAACAGCTGTATTTGGTTGCTATTTTGTTTAGCAAAAAAGCTATTAAAATCAACAGCATCAGGATCGGCAGGGGTAATATTATTGTTTGTAGCTGCCCTCATTAAAAAACGTACAGGTTGTGTACAAATAATCATTTTTCTTCCATCTCTTGTAACTACGCTATTCAACAACATGGTTGGTATATTGGCCAAGTTTTCATCAGTAGTATAATCTTTCAAGCTTTTGTTTAAATAACCTCTTGTGTTTTCATTTAACTTTTGTTCAAAAGCATAGCCTCTGTCTTTTACATAATCAAACCCTCCTACACTAAATTTTTGAACAGGACTAATTAAATCTCTACTTACAAATGAGGAGAAAAGTGGGTTCAATAAATCTTTGGAAATATCATTTCTGTAAGTTGCGTCTTGTAAATTAATGGGCTTTTTTTCTAACTTCAATCTATACAATTCTCTAAAATATGCAGCACCCAATAATCCACCAGAAGCTCCATTAATTAATACTGTATTGGCCATTAATTGGCCTTGCATGGCACTATCTAATTGTTGTAAAATATTAAATGTAAAATATGCACTACGCAAACCTCCACCGCTTGTATTAATAATATATAAAATAGGTAAAGTACTAGTTTGCTTAGCTTTCCAAGCATCCAATCTTTTTATAAATGCTATTTTATCTTGCTCAATATTGGCATCATTTGCCAAATTAAGCAATGTGTTTTTATTGTAAGTGGGCCTACCATTTATATTGATATAATTTAATCCATACGCTTTATTTCGAGGATTGATAATATTGTGTTCGTACAAAGAGTTTAATCCAAAATATATTACCAATACTATAGGAATACTCCAACTTCTTAAGAATACCGACAGTGCTCCACCAAATGCAATTAATAAAGAAAATAAAATGGTAATACTTGCAGCTGCTGGTAATTGAAACAATCTACTATCGCTAGAAAACCCTACCAATACCAAAAAAATAAATGCTACAATAAATGCAATTACCGCAGCAAAATGTTGCCTTTGAAAAATGGTATCAAGCAACTCTCTACTATAATGTCTTATATCTCTTGGTTTGCGTAAATTAAGTTTAGCACTTAAAAACCAATCAACCCTAATTTCTTTTTTTTCTGTTGGCAAAGGGTTATTTACAAATGCTTGAGCATAAGTTTTATGGGCTTTATTCAAAACCAAATGCATACTATGATAAATTCTTTTATCGGCACTAAAAAAATAACCAAACGCCAATACCAACGACAATAAATAGCCTGTTAAAAACCCCAGCACCAACAATGCAGTTTCTCCAAAATCTAATAGTGTTTTATTGGTAGTATAATCTATGGCTTTAAAAAAATAATAACCTAAAAACAGCAATGGAATAATGCTATTGTTAATACAAAATTTTAAAAATGGTTGTGCAGTGGTAGCTAAAAATTCAACATGTTTTCTGTGTAAAATAAATGTAGTTATATGCCAACTCATTACAAATACACCAATACTTATACCCACAATTGCAGTGCTAAAAAAACTAACCTCGTTGTAATATTCTGGTGCAAGAAATAAAGAATAAGCTCCAAAATTTTCCATAAAACCGCCACCTACAGTAGCAAACAATATGTACCAAAACACCAAAAAAATATGATACCTACGAAAATGTAAAAAGAACAATTGTATAGGCAAACTAAACCAAATACCAATAAGTACTTTTTTCATGTGGAATTTTTTTTGATATTTCTTAACCACCTAAGTTTAGGCAAAACAAACAACCCAATGTTTCATAAAATTTGATTGGTTAATCTATTCTTTTGTACAATTAATTTTTATGCCTTTTGCTAAAATAAAAGGTACTTAAAGATATGACAAATGAAGCATTCCATTTGTAGTCAATTAAAATATCAACTTAACATTATGCTGAAGGTTTGTTAAAACGCAGCAAATAAATTACAGCCAATAAAGATAGTAAGAGCAACATACCTACCAATTGATGCAATTGAGCCATCCACTCAAACACACCAAAATGACCCACAACTATTTTGGTGCTAGTTAATACACTTACTACACCCAATGTTGTTTGAAGCAGTACAAAAATTAGTGGCCAATGTTTGGCCTTATTAAATGCAGCAGAAGTATTTATTGGTTTTGCTTTTAGCCACCAATACCCAATTGCAGTTGCCAATAAATAAGCCAATGTTCTATGTATAAAATGAATGGTAATTCTATCGTTAAAAATATTTCTAAACTCGTAGGGCAGCCAACTACCATTAATGGTTGGCCAAGTTGGTGCAGCAGCAGCAGCTTTTAAACCTGCCATAAATGCTCCATAAAACAGTTGAATGGTTAATAAAAATGTGATAGCAATTGCAGCTTTTTTCATGTTTGGTTTTGGCAATCTTTGTGTTGGTGGTACCACAAGCATTAAACCAAAAACTAGTGCGTATCCAATTAATACCATTGCACTTACAAAATGTATCGACAATCTAATATGGCTTACATACAAATCGTTGTCATTTAAACCACTTTGTACCATTATCCAACCAATTGCACCTTGCATTGCACCCAATAAAAACAAAATAATTAATGGGTTAATCATCCATTTTTTAAAATATCCTTTCACTAAAAAATATACAAAAGGAAACAAGAAAACCAATCCAATTAATCTTGCCCATTGTCTATGAAACCACTCCCAAAAAAATATAAACTTAAAATCAGAAACTGTAAAGTGATTGTTTAAATATTTGTATTGTGCAATTTGCTGATATTGCTCAAACGATTGCTGCCATTGGGTTTCATTCATTGGTGGCATTGCTCCCATAATTGGTTTCCATTCTGTAATGCTTAACCCACTGCCTGTTAAACGTGTAATTCCACCCAACAATACTTGTATAATTAACATGCCAATTCCTAAAAAAATCCAATTGGCAACAATTCTCGTTTTCCGTTCATCTGTAATCATAACAACACTTTAAAAAAATTGAATGTGCAAATGTAAAACATGTAAATGGCTATAATGTTTTTGTTTAGCCAATATTTATTGTAGCACCTTAAAGTATTTTTTTATGTAGCCAACAAAATAACAATTTTCAACTTTCTCGGCGTCGCACCCTTCAAGGTTTATAACTTTGTTCAACATGGCATTACAAATAAAGTATCAACAAAAATTATTAGAAGCAGGCTGCGATGAAGCAGGTAGAGGTTGTTATGCAGGCCCTGTTTTTGCAGCAGCAGTTATATTGCCAAAAACATTTCATCATCCATTATTAAACGATAGCAAACAAGTAAAAGAAAAAGATAGAAACCAGCTAAGGCTATTTATAGAAACCCATGCAACTAGTTTTGCTGTTGCTATGGTTAGTCATACAGAAATTGATCAAATCAATATTTTAAAAGCAAGCTTTAAAGCCATGCACTTGGCAATAGACCAACTAAAAAAGAAACCACAATTGTTGTTAATAGATGGCAACAGATTTATTCCTTACAAAAAAATTCCACATCATTGTATTGTAAAAGGCGATGGCAAATTTGCATCAATTGCAGCAGCTAGTATTTTAGCCAAAACGTATAGAGATGAGTATATGCAACAACTGCATAATCAATATCCAATGTATGAATGGAACAACAACAAAGGTTATGGTACATTAATACACAGAAAAGCAATAGAGCAATTTGGTTTATGCGAATTCCACAGAAAAAGTTTTGCTATTGTACCCAAGCAAATTAAATTATTCTAAAATTTTATTTTAAAGTAACGTGTTTCAAAAACTGAATAAAATCTTGCTTACGTTCTCTTGCAATGGTAATTTCTGCATTCCCATTTAAAGTAACTCCAGTATTATCAGAAGAAATGTTGGTTATAAATGCCGTATTAATTAAAAAGCTTCTATGCGTTCTAAAAAAGCCTTCGGTTTGTGTAAGCTGCTCTTCAAAGTCTTTAATGTTTTTACTAGCTAAAATTTTAGTTCCATCTTTCAAAAAAAAGTTTACATAACTGCCTTCGGCTTTTAAGTAAATAATTTCTTTCAGCTCAATAAATAAACTTCCTTCGCTTAAAGGAATTACAATTTTTTTAATTTTAAAATCTTCTAAGTTGGCTTGTAAAGTTTGAACTCTTTCATTAACTAAAGAGTTGCCTCTAATACGTTCTACTTTATTTACAGCATTAATTAGTTGATCTATTTGTATAGGTTTCAACAAATAATCAATAGCACTTACCTGAAAAGCTTTTAATGCAAACTCACTATATGCTGTTGTAAATACAATTTCAAATTGAATTTCATCAAAAAAATCAAGTAACTGAAATCCATTATAGCCTGGCATTTCAATATCTAAAAAAACAATATCTGGTTCAAATTTTTTAATGGCTTTTACACCTTGGGGCACATCTTCTACCTGTGCAACAATTTCTACTTGTTCGCAGTAATCTGTTAAAAAGCTGGCTAAAATTTTTCTAGCCCTACTTTCATCATCAACAATAATAGCTTTTAACATGTAGGTTTTTTAAAATAAAGCAGCAAGGCTGCAAGGCAGAATATAAAATTAATTAAATATGTTTACAAATATGTTCTTTATTCATCAATTTGTTAAACAACTTTTGTAAATGGGCAGTACAAGTTTGTGAATGGTAGATTGGCTATTTATACTTAATCTATTGTTTATTGAAATTGCTTACTTTAATAATGTTTAACAAATTAACACAATTCTTTAAATTCGTAGTTCAAATATAAAAATATGTATAAACCTTTAGTAAAATTGTTGTTGATAACAACAGTTGTTATTACGTTAGCTTCTTGTGGTAGCAAAACTCCCAAAGAAACAAAATATATTCCTAAAGATGCTACTGCTGTAGTTGTGGTTAATCCAAAATCGTTAGAAGATAAAATGAAAACAGGCAACCTAAGCCTAGATAGTTTTGTTAATAAATTTAACGAAAAAGAAGACACTGCCAACCAAGCAAAAGCCAAAAAACTTTGGGATGATTTTAAAGCTAGTGGCGTTAGTTTAGATGATAATTTATTTTTGTTTGTTGTACAAAAAGGTAACATGCAAAAAGGGCAATCAACAGCTGTAAGTGTACTTGCAACGATAAAAGATGAGGCCAAATTTGAAGCTTATGTAAAAAAACAACAAGAGCAATTAAAAGATAATGGAATTCAAAAAGAAAGCAATTTTTCGTATCTAGTTTCTAGTTACAATAGTTCTGTTGCATGGAATAAAGAGGTTGTAATTGTTACAATGTACAATAAAGATTCTAAAATGAGTTTCGACTCTTTGGGCAACTATCAAACGCCTGATGAAACCGTAACTAAAAAAGAACAAAAAGCAGAAGTTGCAAGATATTTTTCTTTAAAAGCAGATGAAACCGTGGGTTCTATTGCTTTGTTCAATGACTTATTTAAAGAAAAAGCAGATGGATATTTATTTACCACAAGTTCTGGCACATTGGCTGCATTAAGTGCCATGCCTTTAAACTTACCAAAGTTGCAAGAGTTGTTAAAAGACAATTATTCTACTGCAACATTTAATTTTGAAGACGGTAAAATAGTGGCAAAATCTGTTATGCATACCAATCCAATGCTAAGCAGTTTATTAAAAAAATATGCTGGCCCAACAGTAAATATTGCAGCTTTAGAAAAATTTCCTTCTCAAAATATTAATGGTGCAATGTTGGTTTCATTTAATCCAGAATTGTTCAATGGGTTATTAAAAGAATTGGAAGTTGGTGGAATTGTTGATGGATTTTTATCAGGACAGGGTTTAACAAGTGCCGATATTTTTAAAGCACTAAAAGGAGAAATCAATGTAATTGTATCAGATTTTACCATAGCATCTAAAGAAGTTACTTATCCAGGATACGATGGTAAACCGTTTACATCAACCCAAACTTTACCTACAGCTAAATTAATTTTCTCAGCATCAATTGGCAACAAAATAGCATTTGATAAAATAATGGAAAAGGCCGTACAAACAGGTTTTGTTGAAAAAACAAGTACAGGTTACCGCAGTGGTGCAGCAATGGCTGCAACCAATTTATTTTTAATGGCCGATGATAAAAATTTAATTATTGCAAGCGATAGTGCAACTTATGCTGCATATACTTCTGGCACTGGCAAAGCAACAATTGATGCGGATGTATTAAGCAAATTAAAAGGTAAAAGCACTGCAACTTTTGTAGATATTGCTAGCCTTTTAACAGGTGCAATTGCAGGAGTTAAAGATGAAACTGGTATTAAAGTAATGACAGCTACTAAAAACACTTTTAAAAATGCAATAGTTACTTCAGATAATTTTTCAGGAAGCTCTTTAAGCAGTTATTTCGAAGTAAATATGAGCAATACAAAACAAAATAGTTTGGTAAGCACATTAAACCTAATCAGCGAAATTTATGCAATTATTAAAGCAGATGAGAACAAAAGAAAAGAAATGAACTCAACCGATCCTGCTTCTTTTGAATAAATAGCAATTACTTAATTTAAAAAAAGTTCTACCGAGTGGTAGAACTTTTTTTTATAGCTAAAATTTCAACTGTATATAAAAAATGAGTACTTACTGCAACAAAAATTTAGTACTTTGCCACACTAAATTTTTGTAAAAAATATGAAAAAATTATTTGTGTCTATTGCCTTGGTACTAACTATGTTTCGTAGTTATGCCGATGAAGGTATGTGGCTGCCAATGTTATTGGGCCAACAAGTGTACAATGATATGGTTAAAAAAGGCCTGAAGCTTAAACCAGAACAATTGTACAGCATCAACAAATCGTCAATCAAAGACGCCATCATTATTTTTGGAGGTGGTTGTACTGGCGAAATTGTAAGTAATCAAGGCTTAATTTTTACCAACCACCATTGTGGTTATGGTGCTATTGCATCGGCAAGTACTGTTGAAGCCAATTATTTACAAGATGGCTTTTGGGCTTCTGATAAAACCAAAGAAATTTCTAGTAAACTAAGTGTAAAGTTTTTAAACAGAATTGAAGATGTTACCCAAAAAATAAACGACGCATTGGGTAATTTATCTGGTGCTGAAAGAAGCAAAAAGTACAATGAGATCTCTACCGAAATTGTAAAAGGAATTGTAGGTGGAGATGAATTTAAAGACGCAGTTGTTGCTAGCATGTTTAAAGGAAATCAGTTTTTTGTATTTGTGTACGATGTGTATAAGGACATCCGTCTAGTAGGCAATCCTCCAGAAAGTATTGGAAAATTTGGTGGTGATACTGATAACTGGGAGTGGCCTCGTCATACAGGAGATTTTTCTGTTTTTCGTGTGTACATGAACAAAGATGGTAAGCCTTCAAAATATAATGCAGAGAATGTTCCTTTAGTTCCTAAATATCATTTACCGGTAAGTTTAAAAGGCTTTAAAGATGGCGATTATAGCATGATTTATGGTTACCCTGGTGGAACAAATAGATATGAAACTTCTTATGGAATTCAATTGGCTACAGACATAAATAATCCATCTTTAGTTAAACTTCGTGATGTTAGATTGAAGTACATGTTTGAGCAAATGAAAAGTAGCAAAGCGGTTAAATTACAATTGGCTAGCAGTTATGCTGGTATTGCCAATTATTGGAAATTTTTTGATGGGGAAACCAAACAACTTTTAAAGTTTGATACGTATGGTGCTAAACAAAAAGATGAAGCAGCTTTTATTAGTTGGGCAAAAGGAAAGCCAGAATATGAAAATATTTTTAGTGAGTATGAACAGAACTATAAAGCTTGGACCCCATTTTCAAAACATCGTCAATACATAAATGAAGGAATTGCTGGTAGCCCATTGGTTGCTTATGTAGCTAGTTGGATGAGCTTAGAAAATTTCTTAAAAAGAAAAGATAACAAGCCAGAAGAAATTAAGAAGGCAATGGAAAATGCAACTGCTGCTAGAAAAAATTTCTTAGAAGGAGAAAACAAAAAAAGTGATCAAAATATTTTAGCCATTGTTGTTGCAATGTTTTACAGCGATGTAGATAAGGACCAGCACCCAAATGGTTTTTATGAAGATTTATTTAAAACCTACAACGATATTGAACAAAATCCGTACAAAATGTTTGCTGCCGATATATTTGCAAATACAATGGCTTTTGACGAAGCTAAATGGATGGCATTTACCAACAACCCAAGTGCAGCAACTTTAGCAGAAGATCCTGCATTTAAAGTTGCTAAAGCATTCTTTACAAATTATACTAGCAATTATGCACCTAAATACACTGCTTTTGTAAATAAGAACAACGATTTGGGAAGACTGTATTTGAAAGGTTTATTTGAAATGAATCCAACAAAAATGAATAGTACGTATCCCGATGCAAACTTTACCATGAGAGTTTCTTATGGCAATGTAAAAAGTTATGCTCCCAAAGATGCAGTGAAGTATGATTTTGTTTGTACAATGGGCGGTGCCATTGCAAAATATGTAAAAGGTGATTATGAATTTGATTTACCAACTAAGTATTTAGAATTGAATAAAGCAAAAGATTACGGTGAATATGCCGATAAAAAATACAACGATGTTGTAGTTTGTTTTATTACTACCAACGATATTACAGGTGGTAATTCTGGTAGTCCAGTAATAGATGCAAAAGGCAATTTAATTGGTTTAGCCTTTGATGGCAACTACGAAGCATTGAGCCACAAATTGGCTTTTGATAAAGATTTAAATCGTACAATTTGTGTAGATGTACGTTATGTTTTGTGGTGTATTGATAAATTAGGAGGAGCAAAACATATTGTTGATGAATTAACTTTAGTAAGATAATTCACCTAAATATTTTAAAAAAAGAGAGGGTCGACTATAAAAGTTGACCCTCTCTTTTTTTTACATCTAGAAAAAAATCTCTCTCTATAAGAACATTCAATTCAAGATTATTTTCTACTATAATTAGGAGCTTCTTTGGTAATATCTACATCATGTGCATGACTTTCTTTCATACCAGCATTGGTAATTTTTACAAAGCTTGCTTTTTGTAATTCCGCAATATTTTTTGCACCACAATAACCCATACCACTTCTTAAACCTCCAACATATTGATACACTATTTCACTTAAATTACCTTTGTAAGCAACACGTCCTTCAATGCCTTCTGGAACATATTTTTTTAGATCATCTTCCACATCTTGAAAATATCTATCACCACTTCCTTGGCTCATGGCACCTAAACTTCCCATGCCACGATATTCTTTAAACTTACGTCCTTCGTAAATAATGGTATCTCCTGGGCTTTCTTCAACGCCAGCAAAAACACTTCCCATCATCACCACATTTGCACCAGCAGCTAAAGCTTTCACCATATCGCCAGTATAACGTATTCCACCATCTGCAATTACAGGAATATTTTTTCCTTTTAAAGCATGGCTAGCTTCCATAATTGCAGTAAGCTGTGGCACACCAGCACCAGCAACAATTCTTGTAGTACAAATGCTACCAGGTCCAATGCCTACTTTAACACAATTGGCACCTGCCGCAGCCAATGCTAAAGCTCCTTGTGCAGTACCAACATTGCCTGCAATAATTTGCAATTTTTTAAAATTCTTTCTCAATGCTTTTAGTGCTTCAACTACACCTTTACTATGACCATGTGCACTATCCAATGTAACCACATCAACACCAACGTGAATAAGGGCTTCGGCACGTTCCATTAAATCGTTTGTAATGCCCAAGGCTGCACCAACCAATAAACGACCAAACCCATCTTTAACAGCATTTGGATGGTTGGTAAGTTGTAAAATATCTCTATAAGTTATTAATCCAACCAATTTACCTTGCTTATTTACAACTGGTAATTTTTCAATTTTATAATTGCCTAAAATATTTGCTGCTTTTTTTAAATCAGTTCCTTCAGGTGCAGTAATGAGTTTTTCTTTGGTCATTACTTCACTTACTTTACGTTTTTTATCAGTTTCAAAACGTAAGTCTCTATTGGTTAAAATGCCCACCAATTTTTGTCCTTTATCTATAATAGGAATTCCACCAATTTTATTTTCTTTCATTAAACGCAATGCATCACCAATAGTTGCATCAACAAACAATGTAACAGGGTCTATAATCATTCCACTTTCACTACGTTTCACTTTACGTACTTGTTCTGCTTGGCGTTCAATACTCATGTTTTTGTGTAAAATACCTAAGCCGCCTTCTCTTGCTAAAGCAATGGCCAAATTGCCTTCTGTAACTGTATCCATTGCTGCAGAAAGCATTGGAACATTTAATACTATTTCTTTGGTAAGATGAGAACTGATGTTAACTTCTCGTGGTAAAACCTGACTATATGCTGGAACCAATAGTACATCGTCGAACGTTAAACCATCAATAAAAGTTCTGTTAAGATAAGATGTTGTGTGGGAAGATTTTATTGTTGCCATGTGCAAAATTAACAGCAAGAACAATATGTAGCAAATGAAGTTTTGGCGAATACAAGAGAAGTCTGCTTTTTAAAAGCAGATCTCTCTAAAAAATTTCATTCACCCACCAACACAAAACCAGCCCACTTCGTAGGGTCTTTGTATTTGGCTTTTAATACAAGTTGTGCTTTTCTAAAAGCAGTATAATAAGTTTCGCCTTTAAATATATTGGTGTAAAATAATTGCATTAGTTCAGCAGTTTCAGCATCTGGCACTTCCCATAAACTCATGAGTAGTTTTTTAACCCCAGCCATTTTAAATGCACGTTGTAAACCATATACACCTTCACTTCCATTAATATCACCCAATGCAGTTTGGCAAGCACTTAAAACAACTAAATCGGTGTTTAATAAATTGAGGTTGCTAATTTCTTGTGCTGTAACAATACCATCTTCTTTGTTTTCTAAAAGGGTGTCTTTGCCCCAATAATTATTTACTCCACTTAAAACCAACCCACTTCTAAGTAAAGGAAAATCCTTGGGTGTATTTTTCTCTTCTGTAATAAAATTGGTTGGTTTGGTTTTCGTTGGTGGAAAATAAAAACCATGTGTGGCAATATGTAAAATTTTAGGAGCATTTTCTCCGCTTAAATTTTTAAAATTATCTTCCGATGCATTGGTGTTTGTATAGGTTTGTACTTTCCAATTGGTATTTTTTGCATTAGCTGCAATCGTCTCAACTTCTATTTTGGTTCCAATTAAATAATTGAAATGAATATCTGCATTGTCTTTTGCATTACGATACATAGGAGCTAATGTAACTGTAACACTTTTTACTGTTTCACTGGTAACATCATAGTTGGCCCCACCAAATAAGGTAATTGTTTTTGCAGATGTTGAAACAGTTATTGGGTTTACTAATTCGTTGATGCTTAGTAATTGGTGAATTTCATAATTATCTATTAACTGCTTATTGGAACTACTATCTGTTAATGCAGCAAAGCTTATTTTATGTAGTAAGCCTGAAGGCAAGTTGTAAAATACAGTTGCATTTTTTAAATAAGGTAATAATGGTTTCCAGATAAGATTGTACAAAGCTATGTCTGCATTTGCAAAACCTGTACTGTCTTTTTTAATTGTGCTTCTACCTGAATTACCATGATAGTTTTTTAATAGTTGCTGCAATTGCTTTTCTTCAAATACAGTTACAAATTTTGGGATTGTGTCATTGGGGTTAATAATATAGGCTGCATAGAAGATAGAGTCTGTCCATTGTTCAGGAGCCTTGTATTGAAACGAAACCCAGTGAATAACTACTTCATTGCTTTTTAGTTTATTTGCAACCTGTGTGCAACTGAAACCAGTATTAATAAGTAATCCTTGTAAAGAAGGCAAAGCAGCAATTAATTGTTGCTCTAACTGTTGGCTTTGTTTATGCAAACTATCTTCATTAATACTATTTAGTTTTCTTTTTTCTTCTGTAAGCTGAATAGCTTTGGTAAGGATGTAATTGATATTTTGCCATTCGTCGAGTAGGATTTTTACTGATGGGTCTTTTGAATTGTTTGCAAGATTGATAAGTTTTTGTTTGCCTTGCAATAACCAGCCCTGTTTGGCTGTCGTACTTTGATAAAAGGAACTTATTTCCTTAGGCTTGAAATAATGTAGCATAGAAAGAAAAATCTCCTGCATGTAATTCTCATTTCTATTCAAGTAAGTTTCTTTTTCCGTTTCACTAAAACTGGTTAACAAAGTTTGTAGATTCAAATTTTCTCTTTGTAGAGCAGCTTTTATCACATTGGTCCATTTATAAACTTCATTGTTGGTGTAATATAAATTTGTTAGGTCATTCAGACAGCTTGAGTATGATGGATGATTTTTACCCAATGATATTTCTGTAATAGTCAATGCATCTTTATATAGAGTTTCAGCTTTCTCGAAATTACCCATGACTAAATACAGGCCAGCTAAATTTTGAAGACTAATTGCATATGTAGAGTTTGTTTCACCCAGTTTTTGTTTATGAATAGCAGAAGCTTCTAAATATAGTGGTTCGGCATTAGTATAGTTACCCATGTGGGTATATAGTCCAGCTATATTATTAAGACAAATTGCATAACTTAAATGATTTTTACCTAAAGCTTCTTGGCAAATATTTAGTGCTTCTTTATAGAGAGTTTCTGCTATTGCATACTTGCCCATGCTTTCATATAGGCTAGCCAAATTGTTTAAGCTTGATGCATAAGATGGATGTTTTTCTCCTAGTGTTTTTTTATAGACTGTAGTTGCCTCTTTTTGTAAAGGTTCTGATACTGAATAGTTACCCATGTTCTTGTAGAAAAAGGCTAAGTTGCTTAAGCTAATAGCATAGTCAGGATGATTTTCACCTAGTGACATTTTTGTTATTAACAATGCTTTTTCATAGAAGGATTGGGCATTGATATAATTGCCCATGCTTGAGTATAAACCTGCTAAGTTATTAAGGCTTGTAGCATAATCAGGATGACTTTCTCCTAATACTTCTTTGCGGATGGCTAATGTTTTTTTGCACAAAGGTTCTGCTAGTGAGTAACTACCAATGCTTTCATACAAGGAAGCCAAGTTACTTATACCTCTTGCATAGTCAGGATGATTTTCACCTAATATTTTTTTATAAATAGCAATTCCTTCTTCATATAAGCTTTCTGCAGCTTTATAATTACCTGTGTTTCCATACAGCATTGCCAAGTTATTTAAGCTTCCTGCGTAGTCTAGGTTATTTTCACCTAATGTATCTTTTCGGATGTTTAGAGCTTCTTTGTATAAAGGTTCTGCTGCTGCGTAGTTGCCAATCGTAAAGTATAGGAAAGCTAGGTTGTTTATACTCGTGGCGTAATGTGGACTCATTTCTCCAAAGGCCTTTTTGGTAATCATTAAAGCTTCTTTGTATAGAGGTTCTGCTGCTTTATAGTTGCCCATACTCACATATAGCCCAGCCAAATTATTCAAACTTGATGCGTAATCTGGATGATTCTCCCCAAATACTTTTTTACAAATGGCTAATGCTTCTTGATACAAGGGTTCCGCCGCTAAATAATCGCCTTGGGTTTCTAATAAAGTTGCAAGATTGTTAAGACTCCTAGCAAAATGTGCGGAAGCCTCTCCAAAAACAGTTTTTGATTTAGCAAGACCATGTTTTGCCAATATCATAGCTTTATCATAACTACCCAAATTGTAGTAGTAAATAGTTGCATCACTTATTTTGTTACATTCCAGAGAATCCTTCTCATTTACAATTTGGGTAATCCCGTTTTTATTAAAAGCAAGCATAATGATTATTAAAATAAAGCTTCGCTGTAAACGATTCATTGAAGGGTTTTTATGAAAGATACTATTAGGTTCTTAATTTCACAAAATGAGTTATAAAATACGTGTTGCTGGGTATGTTTTTTTGAGTTGAACTCTTTATTAAAGGGATAATCATTTGCTCTTCGAGACTTGTAGTCTCGAAGCATCATTCTATTGCTTCTAGTAATACTATTATATAGCTAAAACTAGGATTGTTTATTTAATTGCTAAAATTGACTTTTACATGCTCCTTGAAGCTTTTAACTACAAGTTTCAAGACCTACATTTTACATAGAACGGATTTAAACTTTGGATTTTTTAGATTCCATGAGCAAATAAAAACAATTAGCCTTGTAAAGGTCTATTATTGTTGACTTTTGTTTTCTTTAAAAATCAGTACTTTCATAGTATGAAAAAGAAAGCAATCACAAAGAAGGTTGTGGTAAAAAATAAAGCTTTTATTGCTGCAATTCAACAATCTAGCAATGAAAGAACTGCATTGCATACCTCCATTGCAACAAACGCAACAAAAAGTGGTGTTGTAAAATTGCTGCAAGTAAGTTCGAAACCTAGGTTAGCAACTGCTAAATAATTACGAATAATGGATGCTTACAAATTCGCCCCTGGAATTGTTGCTGGTTCTTATATTTTCCCCACAGATTTAGGATGGTTGTACACGGTATCATTTATAAACAAATCAAACTTATTTATAGAAGGAAGTTTGTTATACAATAGCCAACTTTCCTTTGAATTTCAATTTGAACGCTCACCAATTGATGAGCATACCAAAAAAGGTTTTGATAAGTGTGTTGCCAATACTTTAAGCAAAGTATTTTTACTTCATGCATCTTCTCATGGATACTTGCCAATTTATATTTTCATTTGTGATATTACCGATGGTAAGGAAGCTGCAAGGGCAAGACTATTCAGCACTTGGTATGAATCAATTGAAACGGCCGACTGGCAACTCATTAATTATGAACTTACTGACCCTGATGATAACAACAGGGTTTATTATACTGGTATAGTGCTAAATGAAAACCACCCGTATTTTAATGACTTACTAATTGAATTTGAAGTGTATTTTAAAAATAATTCAATGAGCAAATGGATAACGAGAAATTAATCATTATAGAGTGGTCTGCCCTTAGAGAGCAGACCACTCTTGAGATAATCTTACAACACTCCAGCTAGTGCTAAACTTCTTTTTTGAACTTTCTTATACTCCACATTTTCTATAATTGGTTCTGAAGTTAATATTAATGAAACGCCATGTTGCTTCCACCAATCATCTTTTAATAATTTTTCAGCATGAATTACACCAACAAAATAACTTCTTTGTTGTCCGCTATGAAATTCTTCTATCCATTCAAATGCCTCTTTTTGAATACTTTTTAAATTGTCGTAACTCACATAAACTTTTAAATAGAAGTTATTGCTTAATTCATTTTCAACAGATTGGTATTTCTTTTTGTACTCATACTTATAATCATAACGCAAAGCAGAAATATCACTCAATACCGCTGATGCTGTTGGAAAACTGCCAGCTCCTTTACCATAGAAAAATTGTTGATCGGCAAAACCACTTTCAATAACAACACCATTGTACTCATTTTCTACATTGTACAATTGTGTATTTGCACTTACAAATTGTGGAAGAAGATAAGCAGCAATTTTTCCGTTTGAAAGTTTAACAGCCTTTGCAACAAGCTTTATTTTTAAAATTTTTTCTGCAGCAATTTTTGCATCTTGCACTTGTATATGCTGAATGCCGTTGTATAAAAGTTGGTTGGGCTTGGTTACTATGCCATACGCATGCAGCAATAAAATAGTTAATTTATTAACTGCATCAATACCCAATACATCTAAACTAGGATTACTTTCGGCAAAGCCCAATTGTTGTGCCTGCAATAAAGCTTCTACAAACTCCAGTCCTTCAGTAAACATTTTTGAGAGAATAAAATTGGTACTACCATTTACAATTCCACTTACGCTATGCAATAAATCGTTATCATAATATTCTTCTAAGTTGCGAAGTACAGGTATTGATCCACAAGTTGAAGCTTCATACAAAAAGGGTACATGGTATTGTTGTTGCAATGCCAACAATTCTTCTAGATGCTCAGCTATTAATTTTTTGTTTGCACTTACAACTGCTTTACCTTTTTTTAAGGCATTGGTTACAATGTAATAAGCAGCATCGGCATCATCAATTAATTCTACAATTACATTAATTGAATTGTCGTTCAATACTTCATCTGCTAATTGAGTGAAAATTTCGGTTGGAGCATTTCTTTTTTTATCAGGATGTTTTATAACGATTCTTTTAATATTGGCATTTAATGAAGGCGTTTGTTTCAATATTTTGTATAAGCCTTCGCCTACAACGCCAAAGCCAAATAATCCGATTGTTAGTTGTTTATGTGTTGACATATTTTTTGATTTTTTTACCGCAAAGACGCTGAGTTTACATTCAACTTCTTCTTTGTGCCTTTGTGGTTAATGTATTTTCGTTGTGGTTTTTATTTTACCGCAGAATCGCTGAGACGCAAAGCCTAAGCTGAATTTCTTCTTAGTGAACTTTGTGTCTTTGTGGTTAAATTATTTTCGTTGTGGCTAATTAATTAATTCATCTCTTTTTAAAAAGCCTTTTAGTAGTAAAGTAATTTTTTCATGCTCCAATAAAAATCCATCATGACCATAGTATGAATTAATAATTGCTAACTCAGCATTTGGAATATGTGCAGCTAAAAATTCTTGCTCTTCAAGTGGAAATAAAATATCGGACTTAATACTAATTACTAGTGCCTTTGCTTGTATACTTTTCAACGCTTCAGTAACACTATTTCTTCCTCGTCCAACATGGTGTGTATCCATAGCTCTAGTTAAATACCAGTAACTAAAAGCATTGAAACGGTTGGCCAATTTTTGCCCTTGATATGCTTGATATGTTTCGGCTTTAAATACTTGCTCATCAATTGGTAAAGCCTCATCAACAATACCAGTTTGGGTTTCAGCATACGCTTGATAATGCCGATAAGAAATTAATGCCAATGAACGGGCTATTTTCATGCCCTCAATACCTGCATCATCTTTTTGCAAATTCCAAGTTGCGTCATTTTCAATACACATTCGTTGCGATTTATTAAAGGCAATTCCCCAAGGCGAATGTTGAGCATTTGTAGCAATTGGTACAATGTATTCAAATAAATCTGGTTGCTCAATTGCCCATTCTAATAATTGCTGCCCTCCCATACTTCCTCCAATACCCATATAAATTTTATCAATTCCTAAAAATGTTTTAAGCAATTGATACGATCGAATCATATCTCTAGTTGTAAACAAAGGGAATTGTTGATAGTAAGGTAGTTTGGTTTCTGGACTTACGTCAAGTGGTCCAATACTTCCATAACAACTATTGGGCATATTTACGCAAACAATAAAATGTTGTTGAGGATTAAAAATACAACCATCGCCAACAATACCAGGCCACCATTCAATAGGATTGCTGTTGGCAGTTAGTGCATGAAAAACCCAAACTACATTGCTCTTCGCTGCATTTAATGTACCAAATGTATGATACCCCAAATGCAGTTTTGATAAGGTTTTGCCACTTTCTAAAGTAAACTTCTCCTTGCTAACAAATGTTTGATAAGACATTTTTTTATGGGCTTTTAGTTGTTTGCTCAGCAGTTGTTGCGTCGCACCCTTGTACTGATGAATATAGTTTATCAGTTGAAGAGTGCGACGCCACTGAAGCATCATAGTAGTACTTAGCTTAGTACCAACTCGTCTTTAAATACTTTATTAAAGGCTTGTTCAAAATCTGCTTTAATATCTTCAATATGTTCAATACCTACACTTACTCTAACTTGATTTGGTGCAACACCACAAGCCAATTGCTCAGCTTCACTCAATTGCTCATGAGTGGTTGACGCAGGTTGTATAACCAATGTTTTTGCATCGCCTACATTTGCTAAATGACTTGCCAATTGTAAGGCATCAATAAATTGTGCAGCCTTTTCTTTACCGCCTTTAATACCTACTTGCAACACACCTCCAAAACCATTTTGCAAATATTTTTGTGCCAACGTATAATAGCGATTGCTTTTTAAACCTGGATATAAAACATACTCTACATTTTCATGTTGTTCCAACCATTCTGCCAATGCCAAAGTATTTTGTACATGACGCTCTACACGTAACGATAATGTTTCTAAACCTTGCAATAACAAGAAAGAATTAAACGGAGATTGTGCTGCTCCAAAATCTCTCAAACCTTCTACTCTAGCTCTAATTGCAAATGCAATATTTGGCAAGCCCAATGGATTGTTTACACCAAAAACTTCTGCAAATTTTAATCCATGATAACCTTCACTTGGTTCTGAAAATTGTGGAAATTTTCCATTACCCCAATCATAAGTTCCTCCATCTACAATTACACCTCCAATGGTTGTGCCATGGCCACCAATCCACTTGGTTGCACTTTCAACAACAATGTTTGCTCCATGTTCTAAAGGCTTAAATAAATAGCCTCCAGCACCAAAAGTATTGTCTACAATTAATGGCAAATCATACTCTTTAGCCAAGGCTGCAAACTTTTCAAAATCAGGAATGTTTAAACGAGGGTTGCCAATCGTTTCTAAATAAATGGCTTTTGTATTTTTATCAATGAATGGCACAAAAGATTCTACATCGTCTGCATTTGCAAAACGAGCTTCAATGCCCAAACGTTTAAATGCAACTTTAAATTGATTGTATGTACCACCATACAAAAACGATGAAGTAATAAAGTTATCGCCTGCTTGCAAAATATTGTTAAGTGCAATAAATTGTGCAGCTTGTCCGCTTGCAACAGATAATGCAGCTACACCACCTTCCAATGCTGCAATGCGTTGTTCAAACACATCGGTTGTGGGATTCATAATTCTGGTATAAATGTTGCCAAATTCTTTTAATCCAAATAAATTGGCTGCATGTTGTGCACTATCAAAATCAAAAGATGTAGTTTGATAAATAGGTACTGCACGACTTTTGGTAGTTGGGTCAATTTGCTGACCTGCGTGTAATTGCAATGTTTCGAAACGAAGTTGTTTGCTCATCTTGTTTTGTTTTTTAGTTTGATGAAATGTTGGTTAAACAATAATTCTAAAACAAAACTTTTCAAGGCGGTAGGAGAAAGATTTAACAGAAGAGCATAAAAAAAGCTCATCTAATTAAGTCAGATGAGCTTGGTATTTTGTAGTGAAAACTTCACTTTAAATTTCAAACTGTACTCCGACTTATCTCCTTCTTTACTTATGTTTAACTAGTATAAAACATAAAAAAAAAATTGAGTTTGCACCTTCTTATAGTTGAGTAAACTATAAGGGTTGCAAAGGTTTCATTGGGCAAATCCCTCCACCTTTCTTGATAAGTAATTGTTTAAAGAACTATTACAAAAGTATAGTTGACAATTTGTAACTACAAAATTTATTTTCTAAAATATTTTTAAAATTATTTAAAATCCTTTACTGTATTGACTTTCATAAAAAAATATTTTTTATTTACAAACACTTGTAAGCATAATAAATCTTAAATAAATTATAAAGTCTATAGTTTTTATAGGATAAATATTTAAATTTGCCTACTAAAATAGTAGAGTACTAATTAATTACTCAAACCAATAAAAAAATTCGACTATTTAATTACTTAAGAAAATTAAGATTGGAAACAGCACAAAAAAATATTGAAACAGTTAAAGAGCTTATTAGTGCTTCTAACATAGTAGAAAGTATGTTAAATTTAGTAAATGCTTTTAGTAATAAAATTGTATTCTCTACAAGTTTTAGCAACGAAGATCAACTGCTTAGTCATCTTATATTTTCTAATCAAATTTCAATTTCAGTTTTTACTTTAGATACAGGAAGACTGTTTGCTGAAACCTACTCAACTTGGGCTAGAACAACTGAATTGTATCAGCAAAAGATTACAGCATTTTATCCAGCCGAATCTTTATTACAAAACTTTGTTACAGAAAAAGGCCCCAATAGTTTTTATGAATCTGTTGAAAATAGAAAGCAATGTTGCTACTTAAGAAAAGTTGAGCCTTTACAAAGAGCATTAAAAGATAAAACTATTTGGATTACAGGTATTAGGGCCGAACACTCGAATGGAAGAAATGATATGCCATTGGTTGAATATGATAATGTAAACAAAATAATAAAATATCATCCTTTATTACATTGGACAAGTCAAGATGTAAATGATTTTATAAAAGCCAATAACATTCCATACAATCCGTTAACAAACAAAGGTTTTGTAAGCATTGGTTGCCAACCATGTACAAGAGCAATACAACCTGGTGAAGATTTCAGAGCTGGTCGTTGGTGGTGGGAAGATAACAACAAAAAGGAATGTGGCTTACATGTTCATACAACAACAGAGTTAACATAATTTTCTTTTAAGCATATATCCTATTAAAACAATAGACTTTTAAAATAAAAAAATGAGCAATTACAGTTTGAATTATTTAAAACAATTAGAGGCTGAAAGCATTCATATTTTTCGTGAAATAGCAGCTCAGTTTGAAAAGCCAGCTTTATTGTTTAGTGGGGGTAAAGATTCAATTACTTTGGTACACTTAGCTAGAAAAGCTTTTGCTCCTGGTAAAATACCTTTCCCATTGGTGCATATTGATACTGGGCATAACTTTCAAGAAGCATTAGATTATAGAGATGCAATGGCTACTGCTGTTGGTGCAACTTTAATTGTTAGGAAAGTAGAAGATACCATTAAAGCAAAAAAATTAACAGAACCCAAAGGCAAATTTCCGAGTAGAAATTGGTTGCAGACTTACACTTTATTAGACACCATTGAAGAATTTAAATTTGATGCTTGTATTGGTGGAGCAAGACGAGATGAGGAAAAAGCAAGAGCCAAAGAAAGAATTTTTTCGGTGAGAGATGATTTTGGTCAGTGGAACCCTAAACTTCAAAGACCAGAGCTTTGGAATATATACAATGGCAGAATTAACAAGGGTGAAAATGTTCGAGTTTTTCCAATAAGTAATTGGACTGAATTGGATATTTGGAATTATATTAAACATGAAAACATTGCACTTCCGTCAATTTATTTTGCTCATGAAAGAGAAGTGATTTTGCATGAAGGACAGTTGGTAGCAAATTCTTCTTATGCAAGTTTACAAGACACTGATGTTATTGTAACAAAACAAGTTCGATATAGAACTGTTGGCGATATGACCTGTACTGCTGCTGTTGAATCTAATGCCACTACACTAGATGAAGTAATTAATGAAATTACTGCTGCAAGAATTAGTGAACGTGGTGAAACAAGAATTGATGATAAGGTTACTGAGGCTGCAATGGAAGATAGGAAGAAGAATGGATATTTTTAGCTCCCAACCGCAAAAGGGAAGTAAAAAGTGGTGGGAAAAGTTCAACTATATTCTTCAGCACAAGAGTGCGACGCAACAAAAGTAAAAATTGAAATACTAAAGTTGGTAACATAAAAAAATTACAATGGATATTTTAAGATTTATAACAGCAGGAAGTGTGGATGATGGCAAAAGCACATTGATTGGTCGTTTATTATACGATAGCAAGAATATTTTAATTGACCAATTGGAACAACTAGAAAAACAAACAAAAAATAAAGAAGCTGGCCCTATTGATTTGGCTTTATTAACCGATGGCTTAAGGGCAGAACGAGAACAAGGAATTACCATTGATGTAGCTTATAGATATTTTAGTACTGCTAAACGTAAGTTTATTATTGCCGATGCTCCTGGCCATGTGCAATACACACGTAATATGATAACTGGTGCAAGCAATGCCAATTTAATTATTGTTTTAATTGATGCTAGACTTGGCGTAATTGAACAAACTCGTAGGCATTCAATTATTGCATCGTTGCTAAAAATTCCTCATGTAGTTGTTGCAATTAATAAAATGGATTTGATAAATTTTTCGCAAGATGTGTACAATAATATTGTTATAGATTATGCTACTGTTGCAAAACAATTGGGCTTAACAAATGTTACTTATATACCAATTAGTGCTTTACAAGGCGACAATATTGTTGATGCAAGTACAAACATGGATTGGTACGATGGAAAACCTTTACTTGAATTGTTAGAAGATGTAAGTGTGGACAATGATGTAAATCTTTCAGACCCAAGGTTCCAGGTTCAATTTGTTATTCGTCCGCAAACAGATGAATTACACGATTATCGTGGTTATGCAGGAAAAGTAATTAGTGGTATTTACAAAAAAGGAGATCGTGTGATTGTATTGCCTGCTGGCATTGAAACAACCATTTCTAAATTGGAAATTGCTGGTGAAGAAGTTGAAGAAATATTTGCACCGCAAAGTGCAACTATTTTGTTAGAACATGATATTGACATCAGTCGTGGCGATAGTATTGTAAAAACAGACAATCTTCCACAAACAAATAATGAATTAGAAGTGTTATTGTGTTGGATGGATGAAAAACCATTGATAGCTGGTAATAAATATTACTTGCAACACAATTGCCATTTGGTAAAATCCGTGGTGAAAAGTGTAGAATATAAGTTAGATGTAAATTCTTTACAACAACAACAAATTGACGGAATTGTTAAGCTGAATGAAGTTGTGAAAGCTATTATTAAAACTGCATATCCATTGGTATTTGATAAGTATGCAGATTTAAGAGTAAACGGCAGTGCTATATTAATTGATGAAACCAGCAATAGTACGGTAGCTGCAATTTTATTTCAATAAGTTACAAGATTTATGAGTCAAGATTTTTATAAAAATGTAGTTCACTTTAAAAAGCAACAAGGCTGTGCCTTGCCAGATGCAAGTATTGTAAGAAAATTTGTACATCATCTTTTTGAAACATTGTTTATTTGTAAAAATGAAGCAGACAATCATGAGTTTGAATTAAAAGCTCAACTACAAAAATCTGAAGAACAGTTGGGCTTAATATTGTTGCCTTTGTATAAAAATGAAGTTGTAGCCAAACACCAGTCAAGTGTGTTTTTTGAATCAATTGCTTCATTGTATAATATGCTATTGGAAGATGCAGAAGCAATATTTAAAGCCGATCCTGCAGCAAAAACATTAGAACAAGTATTGATTGCTTATCCTGGTTTTTTTGCAACTGCTGTTCATCGTTTTGCTCATCAATTACACAAGCAAGACATTCCCTTAATTCCTCGAATTTTTTCGGAATATGCACATAGTAAAACTGGAATAGATATACATCCTTCGGCAACTATTGGCAATGCATTTGCAATTGATCATGGAACAGGAATTGTTATTGGAGAAACTACAATAATTGGCAATTGTGTAAAAATTTATCAAGGTGTTACCTTGGGTGCATTGAGTGTAGTAAAAGAAGAAGCTTCTGAAAAAAGGCATCCCACTATTCAAGACAATGTGATTATTTATTCTGGAGCAACTATATTGGGAGGAACAACAATTATTGGGCATGATAGTATTATTGGTGGCAATGTTTGGTTGACGCAAAGCGTTGATCCATTTAGCATTGCTTTTCATAAAGCTGAAATAATTGTACAAGATAAAAAATCGTTTTTAGAGCCGTATAATTTTTCTATTTAGTAGCATTCAATGCTGAAAATATTATATAGTTGAAGTGTGCCCTGCTAAAGCAGGATTTACAACGATGCAAATGGAGTTGATAGTAGCAATAAAGTTTAGTTCATAAAACAATAAAAACATAAAACTAAGAAAAATGAAAGTAGAAAATGTTTTGCAAACCATTGGTAATACACCACATGTTCGTATCAATCGCTTGTTTGGAAACAAACACAATGTGTATATTAAATTAGAAAAAACCAACCCTGGTGCAAGTATTAAAGATCGTATTGCATTGGCTATGATTGAAGATGCTGAGACCAAAGGATTGTTGAATAAAAATAGTGTAATTATTGAGCCTACATCTGGCAACACTGGAATTGGCTTGGCATTGGTTGCTGCTGTTAAAGGGTATAAAATTATTTTGGTAATGCCTGAAAGTATGAGTGTTGAACGTAGACGTTTAATGAGCTCGTATGGAGCAGAATTTGTATTAACGCCTCGTGAAAAAGGTATGAAAGGTGCAATTGAAAAAGCAAATGAATTGGCTGCTGAAACACCAAATGCTTGGGTGCCTCAACAATTTGATAATCCTGCAAATACTGCTATACATCGCACTACCACTGCATTAGAAATTATAAACGATTTTCCAAATGGTATTGATTATGTAATAACTGGTGTTGGAACTGGTGGACATATTACGGGTATTGCAGAAGTGTTGAAAGAGAAATTTCCAAATACAAAAGTTTTTGCTGTTGAACCAGAATTAAGTGCTGTATTAAGTGGAGGAGCTCCAGCTCCACATCCATTACAAGGCCTTGGTGCAGGTTTTATTCCATCTATTTTAAACACAAAAATTTTAGATGGGGTAATACAAGTTGGCAGAGATGAATCTTTTTCTTACGCTCAACGTTTAGCAAAAGAAGAGGGTATTTTGGTGGGTATTTCAACTGGTGCATCATTGGCTGCTGTAGCAAAAAAATTGATTGACATCCCAGAAGGTGCAACAGTACTCACTTTTAATTATGATACTGGCGAAAGATATTTTAGTATTGAAGGTTTGTACTAAAATTTTGATTTATAAACTATAGATATTTTAATGTGTACAACTAACAAAAAAATATGAGTACACGAAATGTACATAAATTTAAGAGAGATGAAAAAGTAGTTTATTTAAAAGATGAACCAGAATTGTACAATATATATTTATGTACCGTTATTAAAAAAGGGAATGAAGAAGTAGTGATTTTCTCCCCAGATAAGTTACAATCAGACAGTAAACTAAATACAGATTTTTTACAAAATTCTTTTGCAAATGAGTTAGATGAATTGTCGAAAAATTTACAAATCCTTAGCAATAGCCTCAATGGAAATGTTGAGGATAAGATTAAAAAATTAAATTCAATTACAAGGAATTGGGTTGAACAAGACAGTTCCAATAATGAAAAAAGCTGGAAAAAAGTTGCCACATATTCAATCATTGTATTTGCATCTATGCTTGTGGGGCATTTTATTTTATCGTATTTGCCACTTAAAGAAATTGGTGCTGCTTCTTTAGAATTATATCATGGTTTAGATAGCAAATTTTCATTAATGATATTGGCAGGCTTTGTTGCTCAATTGGTAGATGGAGCTTTGGGAATGGGCTATGGAGTTACTAGTGCAACTATTTTATTAAGTGCAGGCATTAACCCTGCTGCAATTAGTGGTAGCATTCATACAGCAGAAATGTTTGCAAGTGGTGCAAGTGGTTATAGCCATTATAAATTTGGCAACGTAAATAAAAAATTATTTAAAGCATTGTTAATACCAGGCATTTTGGGTGCAGTTTTGGGTGCAATTTTATTGGTGTATTTAGGCGATCAACATGCAAATTATATTCGCCCAATATTGGCAGGTTATACATTGTTCTTAGGCATTAGAATTTTAATTAATGCCTTTAAAAAAAATAAGCAACAAAAAAAGTTTAAACATTATAGTGCTTTAGCTGGTGCTGGTGGTTTTTTGGATTCGTTTGGAGGTGGTGGCTGGGGACCAATTGTTACTACTACTTTAATTACAAAAGGTCGTAGCCCAAAATATGTAATTGGTTCGGTTAGCTTAACTGAGTTTTTTGTTACATTGGCAAGTGCATTTACATTTTTTACTTTATTGGGTGTAAGCCATTGGCAAACAATTTTAGGATTGATAGTTGGAGGGCTGATTGCTGCACCAATAGCAGCAAGGCTTGCTGGAAAACTACCAAGAAAAACGTCCTTTATTTTATTGGGCCTATTGGTTATTTTTTGGAGTATAAAAATATTGATAACCGCTTTTTAGCTTTAAAAAATATACATAAAAAAAGGATAGCCAATGGCTACCCTTTTTTTATGTATTTATATATTTCTATGGAGCAACCAATCTAAAACCATTGCCATGAATATTTACAATTTCAATTTTTTCATCGTCTTTTAAATACTTACGCAATTTGGCAATATATACATCCATGCTTCTTCCATTAAAATAAGTATCACTGCCCCAAATTTTCTTTAAGGCTCTTTCTCTTGGCAATAAATCATTTTTATTTTCTGCCAACATTTTCAACAAATCATTTTCTTTTGGCGATAATGTTTGTGTTTTTCCTTCATGTATTAACTCACGAAGTCTTGGGTTAAAATGGTAAATGCCTAAATCAAATTCTATATTTTCATTAATCTTACTTTCTTCTTCGTTTCTTTTAAGTATTACTTTAATTTTCATTAACAATACTTCACTATCAAAGGGTTTCGTAATATAATCATCGGCTCCAAGTTTGTAGCCTTGAATAATATCTTCTTTCATTGTTTTAGCACTCAAGAAAAACAATGGCACTTCTGGGTCAATATCTCTAATTTCTTCAGCAGCAGTAAAGCCATCCATATTTGGCATCATTACATCTAGCAAACAAATATCAAATTTTTCACGCTGAAATGCAGCTAAGCCTAACCTTCCATCTCTTTCTAATACTACTTCATAATCGTTCAATTCTAAATAATTTTTTAAAACCATACCCAAATTGGTATCGTCTTCGCAAAGTAATATTCTGTATTTTCTTTCCATAATGTTAATGATTTGTTTTAAAGATATAAACGTAATGTAAAAATCATACCTAATGTAGTGAAGTTTTTGTTAAAGAAGTTAAATAGCAAAAAAATATAGGCCAATTGGCATGGAACACATGGTTATTTTTTAAACAGCCTTTTGCAAAACTGAACTGTTTTATTTCTTTTTCTTTGGTTTTGCAATTGGCAATAATTTGCTGTAACGCCTATCGGTTAAAGTTTTCATAAACGCAACCAAATCTTGTTTTTGTTGCTTACTTAGGCCAAGTGGTACAGCCAATGCTTCATCTATATTAATTGGATTGCTAATAAAAGCAGTTGGATTGTTGTAATACTCCACTACTTCTTCTAAGGTTTTAAAACGTCCATCGTGCATATAAGGTGCAGTAATGGCAATGTTACGCAAGCCAGGCGTTTTAAATTTTCCTAAATCACTACTATCTTTTGTAATTTCAAATCGGCCTCTATCGTTTAATTCGTAGCCATCGTACAAGCCGATATTTTTAAAATTATCGTCTGTAAAATCATCTCCACTATGGCAATCAAAACATTTGGCTTTTTCGCCCACAAACAATTGTCTTCCTCTTTCTTCAGATGCAGTTAAAGTAGCTTTATCGTCAAAAGCCCAATCGAATTTACTATGTCCAGTTTCCAATGTTTTTTCAAAAGCAGCAATGGCCAATCCCAAATTTTTTGAACTTGGAATTTCTTTGAAAATTTTTAGAAACAGTTTTTTATATGTTGCATTTTTGTTTAACCGGCTAACTGCCTCTTCAATTGGCAAACCCATTTCGTTTGGATTTGTAATGGGCATTAATGCTTGTTCTTCTAAACTTGCAGCACGACCATCCCAAAAAAAATGTGGACGAAAAGCCATATTTAAAACTGAAGGTGTATTGCGTTGTGTTGGTACACCATGAATGCCAATGCTAAATGCAGCAGTATCGGCAAAGCCAAATTTTGGAATGTGGCAACTAGCACAGCTTATAGAATAATCTTTAGAAAGTATAGTATCGAAAAATAATTTTTCTCCCAATGCTGCAGCAGTAGAAATAGGTTTAGTAGCTGTAAACGATACAACCAAAACACCCATAACTACAACCATTGCAACAATGGAAAACATTTTTTTCATCTTTCGATTTTAGTTCAATAATATTTATTGTTATTATAATTTATAATAACAATATTCAGTTTGCAAATTTAGGCTAGCTAGATTTAATTTCTTAGAATGCTTACTTTCACATACTTTAAAAAATGCTATGGCTGCAAAAAGAAAAATTATTAACGACCCAGTATATGGCTTTATCACCATTAATCACCCTTTATTATTTAGTGTAATTGCTCATCCTTACTATCAAAGATTGAGAAGAATTCATCAAATGGCATTGGCTTATTTGGTATATCCAGGAGCTGTGCATACAAGATTACACCACTCATTAGGAGCTTATCATTTAATGTGTTTGGCTATAAATGAACTAAGGGAAAAAGGAACAGAAATTTCTGAGGAAGAAGAAATAGCAACAAAGGCAGCCATTCTGTTACACGACGTGGGTCATGGTCCATTTTCTCATGCTTTGGAAAATAGAATTTTACCTGGCATTCATCATGAAACATTGAGCTTACAAATTATGGAAGCCATGAATGAAGAGTTGAATGGAGCATTGAGCATGGCCATTGAAATTTTTACAGATGTTTATCCAAAGAAATTTTTACACCAATTGGTAAGTGGGCAACTGGATGTTGATAGAATGGATTATTTAACCAGAGATAGTTTTTTTACAGGAGTTAGTGAAGGTGTTATTGGTTACGATAGAATTATTAAAATGCTTACCGTACACAATGGAGAGTTGATGGTTGAAGAAAAAGGCATTTATAGTATTGAAAAATTTTTGGTTGCCCGCAGGCAAATGTATTGGCAAGTGTATTTACACAAAACAGTTGTAGCTGCAGAAGCTTTATTGGTGAATATATTAAAAAGAGTAAAAGCATTGAGTAAAGCTGGTGTACAACAATTAACAACTGGCGGTGCAACAGATTTTTTTCTGTACAATTTTGATGGAAATATGAACAGGGATTTATTACATCAGTTTTGCCAATTGGATGATATTGATTTTTCGTTTGCTGTTAAACGATGGAGCCAACATGAAGATAGGGTGTTAAGTACTTTATCAACCCATTTACTCAATAGGCAATTGTATAAAATTCAATTACAAGCCGAACCTTTTAATACGTTGGCAATTGAACAATTGCAACAACAAGCCATTACACAATGGGGCATTGACCCTCAAGATGTTGAATATTTTGTACAAACTGGCACAGCCAACAATACCATGTACAAAACAAGTGATGAAAGAATTAATATTTTATATAAAGATGGCACTGTAAAAGACATTTCAGCTATAGATAATCCGCTAATCCATCAAACTATTTCTGCTCCAATAAAAAAATTCTACATTTGTTCCTTACCGTTTAATAGTTAAAATAAGGTTTGTGGCATATAACCTACAAAAAACATTAAACGAAACCTTAAACTTTAGACTGAATGACGACTTTTACTGCAGCACAAATAGCCATGTTAATTGATGGCAAAATAGAAGGTGATGCAACAATAACGGTACATAATTTTGCCAAAATAGAAGAAGCCCAAAATGGGGAATTGTGTTTTTTAGCAAACCCTAAATACGAAGATTATTTATACAGCACAACAGCATCAATAGTTATAGTAAACGAATCTTTAGAACTTAAAAAAACGGTTTCTGCAACGTTAATTCGTGTAAAAGATGCGTACAGTGCTTTTGCCATTTTACTTACCCAATATCAAGCATTACAAACTCAACAACTACAAGGCATACAACAACCAAGTTTTATTGCAACTTCTGCTACCATTGGTAAAAATGTTTTCATTGCAGCATTTTGTTACATTGGCGAAAACGTTGTGATTGAAGATGACGTAAAGCTGTTTTCTGGTGTAGTAATTAGCAACAACGTACAATTGGGAAAAGGTAGCATTTTACATGCAGGCGTAAAAGTGTACAATGATTGCTTAATTGGAAAACAGGTAATTATACATGCAGGAACTGTAATTGGAAGTGATGGTTTTGGCTTTGCTCCTTTAACAGATGGTACATTTAAAAAAATACCACAAATTGGAAATGTTGTTATTGAAGATTATGTTGAAATTGGTGCCAATAGTACCATTGATAGAGCAACAATGGGAAGCACCATTATTAAAAAAGGTGCCAAGCTAGATAACTTAATTCAAATTGGACACAATGCCGAAGTTGGAAGCAATTCTGTAATTGCTGCACAAACAGGTATTAGTGGCAGCAGCAAATTGGGTAGCAATTTAATGATTGGTGGACAAGCTGGTATTGCTGGCCATATTTCGATTGCAGATGGAACAAAAATTAATGGACAAAGTGGTGTAAATAAAAGTATTATCAAGCCCAACACTACAGTTACTGGCACACCAGCCAACGATTATGTTGCAGCTTTACGAAGCCAAACTTTATCGAGAAGTTTACCTGAAATGGAAAAACGCATTAAAGCATTGGAAAAAAAATTACAAGAATTGTTGGATAAATAGTTCAGCTTCTTAATATAAAAAATGTCTCCAAATAAGAGACATTTTTTATACAAAATAACTACCAACTATTGTTGTTCTTGTTTCTTTTCTTTTTTCTTAAACAATCCTTTAATTAATCCTTTCCCCTTTTCTTCAATACTCTTTTTTTTATCGTTTGGAGTTGAAGTGCTATCTTCTTTATTGGTTAACTTCTTTATAATTCCATCTTTAACGCTTTTAATAACTTCGGTTTTAACAGATTTTAGTGTGTCTTTAATTGCTGCTTTTGCACTATCTGCTTTAGCTGTAGCAAAATCGGTTACTTGAGTTTTTATATCTTGAGCCAAAGAAGTAGCAGTTTGTTTTAAATCTGTTTTAATGGTAGGCGATGTAATGCTACCTCCAAGTTTTACTTGTATTGGCACAATATCTCCTACTTTAATTGGCACACCTTTATTACTAATTTGCTGGGCTAAATTGTTTACCAAAGCATTGCCTTTTTCGCCCATTAAAGCTCTGGGAACTTTCATGTTAATGGTATAATTCATTGCTTGTGTTAAACCATGCAAACCACCAATTTCCATCTCAATATCTTTTACTTTAACTGTAAATGGTTTAACCAATACATTACCATTGGCAAATTCAAAAAAAGTTTTAATATCTTTTGCCGAAATATTTTGTAAGGAGTTTACATTTAAGGTTTGCGAAAGCTTATCTAATGGAGCAAAACTTTTTAATACTCCTTCCAACATTAATACATTGCCAATACCAGAAAGTGTAGTTAAATCGGGCATCATATTTTCTCCTAATTTTCCCGAAAGATTTAACTGAGAACTTAATTTGCCAGATAAAAATTTACCAATTGGCATTAACTTTTGTACTGTATTAAAAGCTAAAAATGTTTGTTGTATATCTACATTTGTTACATTGTAACCTAAAGTAATATCGGGATTGGTTTTGCTATTTTTTGTAGAATAAGAACCATTAATTACAATAGAACCTTGTAAAGCATTACCTGTAATATTTTGCATTTGTACAGCTTCGTTAGCAACCAATAGTTTACCAGTAACATTGGTAATATTCAATTTATCGTAAACCAATTCACCAGCATTAGCAACTAAACTAAGGTTTAGGTTATTGGGTACAACAAATGGTTTGCTAGTAGCTGTGTTGGTATTGGTTGTATCTGTAGAAACGCCCATCCATTCGTTTAAGTTCATTTTATCAACTTTTACGTTCATAGCTCCATCTAAAGCTTTGTTTTGTAAAGCATAAGCCAATAAGTTATTTATATAGCCATTGGCCGAAAAATTGGTATTTAAAAAAGCCCCATCAACATTGTTTAGTGTAACGTTTTTGGGGTTAAATGTCATTAATAAATTATTTATTTTAACACCAGTAGGGTAATCTTTTGAAGCATATAAAAACTGATTTAATGCAATTGTACCTGCTGCATTAATGGCAGCATATTGCTGCTTTTCAATTGCACCAACAGTGCCACTCATGCTTGCATTTGCATTTAATAAACCTGTTAGTTTTGTACCAGGCTCTATTTTTACAAATTGTGTTATACCCGATAAATCTAATTTGCCTTTTGCAGCAGCATCCACAAACATATTGCTCACGGGGTTTTTAACCATTAATTTAAAATCAAAAGGATCTTCGCCAAATTCTATATGAGCTTGTGGAATATTTACAACAGTATGATCTGTTATGCCATCTGGGTTATTTACACTAGCTTCTAAATTAATATTTTGAACAGCTTTTGGCAAATCTGGATATTTAAAATATCCATTTTTTACACCCACATTTAATTGATATGCTGGAATGGTGCTGCTATTGTAATTGCCTTTTACAAAGCCATTAAAAACCGCATCGCCTTTGGTTTCTATCTTAGAAAAATTGTTTTGATAAATAGCTGGCACAAACGATAATATATTTTTAAAATTGGTTGATGGAGCATTAAACGCCATATCCATTGCATAAGTAGTATCGTTTAATAACTGAAAGAACCCTTTGGTATTTAATTGCAACTCGTTCAACTTTACTTGTTGCGTATTAAAACTGTATTTACTGTTTTTTGTATCTACATCAATATCTGCATCAATACTTGTTTTTACTTTATTAAAATATGGAATCCCTCCATAACTAAAATCAACAGTATTGGCTGTAGTAATGGTTTTCAAAGTAAAAATGGCATCTTCAAAATTTCCTGTTCCACTATGATTTAACCCTTCAATATTTGCTTGCATAGCACTTGCGTCATCTCTATATACAATTGTTGCATTCTTAATGGTGTACTTTTCTAAGCTCAATTGCATATTGCTTTGGGCTGTATCGATATTTGTAGTTGTATCTGGTTTTACAATATCCCAATTAGCTTGTCCATTTTTATTTACCAACGCATGTACAATTGGTGTTTCAACTTCAATACTATAAATTTTAATATTCTTGCCTTTAATAGCACTTATTAAATTTAATGCTACATCAATTTGTTGGGCTTTTAATAAAGTATC
>ERZ724508.98-NODE-98-length-59140-cov-6.447829_pt1 | contig 59140 bp, 53 predicted proteins | sample MGYA00376041_ERZ724508 | MGnify/ENA primary metagenome ERZ724508 (study PRJEB28724, sample SAMN07190887) | wastewater metagenome | isolation source: effluent of sewage treatment plant in Hong Hong | place: USA: Christiansburg, Virginia | collected 2016-03-01 ...
GCAAAAGCAACAGATAACTCTGGCGCAGCAACTACTTCTGCAGCAGTATCAATAAGTATTACAAATCCTACGAATCCTGGTAATGTTGGTGACTGTGTTACAGAAGCTGTTCCAAATGCATCTCAATGGGTTGTTAGAAATAATTGGGCAGATCAAGGTAATGGTTCTTCTGTAGCAGCTTCGACAGGAGCAATCAATATCAAACACCGTCAATGGGGTAATCCAGAACTTTGGGCAATCGAAACAGGTAAGTCTATCAATGTAGTAAGCGGTCAAAGCTATACGGTATCTTTTGATTTCAAAAATGATGCACAAAGCCCAGCAACAGGAATTACTCTTGGTTTTGCTACAGGTGAAGTGTGGGACGGAGCAATTTTAGCACAACCTGCTACAACAGTAAGCTCTGGTTTCCCAGCATCGTATACCACTAAGTCGGTAACATTTACTTCAACAACTACTGGGGCAATTTACTTGGCATATAAGTTCACATTTAATGGACAGCCAAACAGTGCAGTTAATATGTTTATTAAAAACATCTCTGTATGCCCAACAACAGCAAACTCAAATTCCTCAAGCCCTGCTATTACTCCACCTACAAATGTAACATTGGTTAATGGAGTACAAATGGGTGCAAATCCGTTCTTCGATCAAACAACTATTTTAATCCCTTATCCATCTGATGTAGTACTGAGCATTAGAATGGTAGACATGAATGGGATAACAGTATGGCAATCTAATACGTGGCAAACAAACCAAACAATTTATCTTGGTTCTGGCTTACCAATTGGAACATATATTGTAACAACGCAGTATGATGGAAATACAAACACGTTCAGATTATTGAAACAATAACAGTAATAAACGTACATAACAAAAAAAGGGAGCATGTGCTCCCTTTTTTTGTTATGTACGTTTGAATGAATAACTGTATCTTATTTGAGAGGTTAACGTTTTATACGCATTACAATTATGTTGTAGTCCAACTTAAAATTAGATTGCTACATAACTCTATCCCTTGGGTAGTGCTTAGTGGCGTCGAGTAAACTAATACTAGCGAAAAAACTTTCAACAGAAAAACAAATATCCAATTGCCAAACCTATCATTAGGTAGGAAATTGTTAAATATTTTGCTATTCGAGGATAGCCAAGTCTTTTAGGAATAAAATAGAATAAAAGTCCAATTCCAAATGGCACTACCACAAATAGGATTATAATAAGGCCTATTAATAATAATGTACTCATTCGTCAAATTTAGTCATTGAGGTAGTCGTTCATTCAAATATTCACAGTTCAAGCATTACTAAAATCAGCCATAGCAATCCAGCGCACTACTTCACTTTATATTTCAATTCAGTCAATAAGGCAATGATGCGAACTTTAAAATCTCCTTGAATCAATATTTCGCCATCTTTAGCAGAACCACCTACACCTAGTTTATTTTTCAGCTTTTTACCTAATTCTTCTAAATCTACCGTAGTGCCAATAAAACCGCTCACTACGGTTACTGTTTTGCCAGCACGTCTTTTACTATCCAAAACAACTTTCAGCTTTTGATTCTCAGCTGCTAGTGTATCTGCTTCCGCTTCTCCTTCATACGAATAATTAAATTCTTCACTAGTTGAGTAAACAACACCTGTCCTGCCTTTATGTTCCTTCTTTGCCATTTCAATTCTTATCAAATTTGTTGCGATTTTTCACTATTTTAGTAACAAACGTTTGAACCAATACCCATGAGATATCCACTCTTTTTTTTAACAGCAGTGAGTATTGCACTAATTATTTCTTGCACTACAGAGCATAGATGTAATACCTATTCTAATTCAGCTGTTAAATCCCATAATCGGCAGCATTGATCTCTTATAAAAAAGTCAAAAAAAAACCCGCTGCTTGCGGGATTTTTTTTTGATGGTATCAACCTGTGTTTCGTAACGCTCCTGCAATTGCATTTACTGTGAGAAGAAGTTCCGTTAATATTTTATTTGCTTTTTCAGATTGAGGTTGTGCATTCACCTTTCTCCATTTTCTGAGCAATTCAATTTGATCATAGTGCAAATCATTCAATGCTTCTGCACGCAATACATTCGAATAGTGATGGAATGATCTTCGCACTTCAAACGGATTGTCAAATAATAAGGCCAACATTTTTTTGGTTCTATTATATTCTTTAACAATCATGTCTAATATCTCTGTTCGAATAACTTCGTCTTCTACTAAGGTTGCATAGCTTCTGAATATTTTTTCATCCGTTGCAGCCAAGCTCGTATCTACATTGGTAAAGATATAACGAATGATGGTATCACTCGCAGCCATTTTCTTCAAGTATTCAAACTCTTCAGGATTTTCTTTCATGAACATTTCCAAAGCATTACCAACCCCATACCAACTTGTGATATTGAAGCGTGATTGTGCCCAGCTAAACACCCAAGGTATAGCTCTTAAATCTGCCAACGTTCTTTTACCTGATCTTCGTGCGGGTCTAGATCCAATTTTACTTTGTTCAATAACATCAATAGGAGTTGCCTGACCAAAGAAAATAATGAAGTCTTTATTGTTAATTAAATCTGTATAATATTCCTGACTTTTAGCAGCTAAGAATTCCAGATATTTATCAAAACGATTTTTCTTATGCTTTGTATACTTATGCAGTATAGAATATCCAGCAGTACCTGCTTCTAACAATTCCAAGTTGAAAGCCGCATTAATTTTGTTTGCATATTTCTGCGATATCGTTTCCCCTTGTTCGGTCAAGCGCATATCGCCTTGAATAGAATTGTGTGGTAAGGTTTTAATAAACCATTGCGTAGGACCAGCACCACGGCTAATTGAACCACCTTTACCATGAAAGAAACGAATACGTGCACCGTATTTTTTACCAACATCAACGAGTTTCAATTGGGTATTGGATAAATTCGATTGACTTGCAAGAATACCGCCGTCTTTATTACTATCGCTATATCCAATCATTACTTGTTGCACACGATCTTTTTCGTTGCGATCCAAACGATGATAATCCAAACTATTTTTAGTAATTGGATGCTCTAAAAACTTACTTAATATTTGAGGGCTTCCTTGTAAATCTTCTATTGTTTCAAACAATGGAACAACAGGCAGTTTACAAACAATACCTTTATCTGTCTTGATTAATAAACCTGCCTCTCTTGCTAATAAATAAACCAATAACAAATCCGATGTAGAGCGTGTCATGCTCACAATTAATGAACCAAGTGCACTCGTTCCATAATTCTCAACGTGGTCTGCTACTACACGTAAACAAGACGTTACAGCTTCTGCCTCGGGTCCTAATTTCGTTTTTGGATAAGAGAATGGTCTTAAGGAAAGCAATTCTTTATTAATAAACTTCAATCGTTCTTCTTCATTCAAAGTTAAGAAACGATCTCCATCCATAGAAGCCGCATTCATCAATTGAGAAATTGCGTTATCATGAAACTTACTATTTTGACGAATATCTAAATGCGCCAAATGGAAACCAAACGTCTGTACCAAACGTGCCATATCACGCACATCATGGTAGGCAATCGTTTTTGCGCCAAACGAAATTAACGCATCTCGTAAAATAATAAGATCTTCTAATAATTTATTAGACTCTCTATAACTGTATGGTTTTTCATTTAATCTCAATCCATCTCCTTTGTTTTCTTCTAAAGGAAGTTTCATGATTAATAATTCAATATAAAATCTAAAAATTTCTCTGTTATTCGATTCTAATTCCAACAAGTGTTGGCTATTTGTTTCCTCTAACAACTCATTAATCCTTTTTTGTAAAGGCTTAATTGTTTCTTTATATAAGCAGGTAAAGCTCAAATTTTTCTCAAGCTTTTCTAATTGTCTGTGCATTAAAATAAATGCATTCAAACGAAACAGCTCAAGTGTCTCTTTAGTAACTTCACTCGTAACAAGTGGGTGTCCATCACGATCACCACCTACCCAGTTTCCAAAAGAAACCTTTGGAAGTTTTGTATAGGAGATTATTAATTCAGGATCAAAACCCATTTGTTCCCACGCCATTCCTAACCTACGATCAAGAATAGAAACAACTTCAGGGAAAACGGTTGTTAAATAATGTAAAACGTTAGAGCGTTCAGAACTTAAATCAGGTTTTTCAAGATAGATTTCGCCTGTTCTCCACAAGCGGTCTAGCACCAATTTAATCTCTCTTTTAATTTCGTTTTTTTCTAATACGGTATAGGTTGAATCTTCCCAACGTAAAAATAACAAATACAATTGTCTGTGATGCTCAAGTACTATGGTACGTTTCGCTTCCGTAGGGTGAGCCGTTAGTACGGGTTCAATGCGAACATTACAAAGCTCTGCGGCAATTTGCTCCGGAGTAATCTTCTTTTGTTTCAGCATCAATAAATTCTTACCCCAAAGTCCGTTAACACTCGATAATGACTTATCGCTTTCATGCTGACGACGTAATTTCACGGCTCCATTTTCTTCAACCATGTTCAATAGTTGAAAAGCAATGGAATACACTTGAATATGCTTTTCAGTAATGGAATCGTGTACTGCTTTACCTTTTTTATTAATCCAAGGTATATAGCGAGCAGTTTCCTCCTCCCCATTTTCAACCAAAACTTCCTTGAAACAATTTAAAAGGAATTCCAAATTGTGATATGTCTTACCTAGCTTATCCTGCGTTACCGTTAATGCGCTCATTTGGTAGTAATTAATTAGTAAATCTTCGACTTAAACAAAAAAAATCTTTGCTCCCACGTGTCATTTCCCTACAAGATAAAATATTTAAATTGAAAATATTGAAATTGTTCAAAATAAAATCGTTTAAATCTGTTCTTTTAACTTAATTCTTGGAATCAGCCTAATTCAAAGACTATTACCTTACAATTTCTTCTGTTTCCCGAATTTATTGTAATTTTGATTCACCCCCTATTATTAATAAAACGAACGCATTCACATTCTCACTATGAAACCATTCTTAATCATATGTATCGGCTTATTGTCCTTTACAAGTATTGCTGCCAAACCTGCTTTACCTCCCAAAGACAGCACAGGAAAAGACTATTGTTATTATTTCGATGTGCCTTTTAACAGTCCCAAGTCATGGGATAGTACATTATTCTTTACAAAAAGATTTTTAGATAGCTTCTATGTAAATAGATATGAAATCGTTGCAATCGATTCAGTAGGCAAATCAATGAAGATTCGAATTACTAATAAATTAAAAAGTCATGGAATGTTGAAGAATACGCACAAGCCTATTTATAGTGATTGTTCCATGACATTTGATTATATTATTTATTATACTGAAACTGGACTTCGTTGTAAAGTAAAACGATTGGTACATTATTATACCTACACGGAAGAATCTACCTACATGGGAAAAACAACAGGTAGCAGCAGATCTATGCGTACAGAATCTAAACGTGTCGAAATACCTATGATTCAGACAGACTTACAAGCATATACAAAAAACGTATTGATTGAAGTAAATAAAGACATTTCAAATAGCATTCAAACATTTCAATCCTATAAATGGATATACAACAAACCAATTAAAAAAGGCAAAAAATCAATTGAAGATGACGACTATTAAATCAGTATTCATAACATTCATAGCATTCATCGTATGTTGTATTGCGTTTATTTCTTTCACCCAAAAGGAACCCAATACACTACACGATACGATTGTAGGTAAATGGGCTTTAGTAGAATACTTCCCCAAAAAAATAGACACCTTTTCGCACAAAGAACTTATTGAAATTGTAATAGAAAAAGACGGTATGACTACTGGCTTTATGGGCTGCAATATGTTTAGAACTACGTGTAGAATTTACCAAGACAGTATTCAATTTGGAACTATTTTGCAATCCAGAAAGTTCTGCAACAAAACATTCATGGATATGGAAGACAAACTAAAAAAAACGCTTTCAAGATCTAGCAATTACACCATACAAGGTAAAACATTGATATTATTTGAAAGCAAAAAGAAACTTGCTTCTTTTAAAAAAGTAGATTATGTTCACGAACCCGAGAGACCCGGACAATAAAATAATCAATGCTAAAATTACAGAATGGGTTTTAGAAACGGAGTCCATCCCAAGAGATGCTCGCGTACAAACGAGACAAGTAACGTGTAATGATCCAGGATGCAATCATACTGATACCTACATAACAATCGAAGCTTCTAGTGATTTTAAAAAAGAACTTATCGTTCGCAAGCCACTTGTATATATCCGAAAGTGGGATATTGTACTTTAGTCTATTTTTAAACCGGATTGGTCTACTAAACTAGGTATACAAATCTATTATATATATCTTAAAATTTATATTCCCCAATTATTACTTATTACCTTAATTTATGAAAAGAATTTGTTCCTTTCTCCTGCTTCAATTTACATACACACTATCCTTATTTGCTCAAACACCCCTTGCTAACTCAGCAGATATCATTCAAAAACTAGAGAAATTAAATACCCTTGGTTCTGTATTATATATTGCGGCACATCCGGATGATGAAAATACGCGACTACTTCCCTATTTGACCTATGGAAGAAAATATCGCACAGGTTATTTATCCTTAACGCGTGGAGACGGCGGACAAAATTTAATTGGTAAAGAGCAAGGTGAATCTCTTGGATTAATTCGCACACAAGAATTATTAGCGGCAAGGGGAATAGATGGTGCAGAACAATTCTTTACACGTGCCAACGATTTTGGTTTTTCAAAAAATCCCGAAGAGACATTCCAATTTTGGAATAGAGATAGTATCCTTGCAGATGTTGTATGGGTTATCCGTACATTCAAACCCGACGTAATTATTACACGATTCCCAACAACGGGCGAAGGGGGACATGGCCATCATACGGCATCTGCACTATTAGCAGTTGAAGCGTTTAAAGCTGCTGCAGACCCAACACATTTTCCAGAACAATTAAAATACACAACCGTGTGGCAAGCACAACATATTTTTTGGAATACTTTTCGCTTTGGAAGCATCAACACAACATCTGAAGATCAAATTAAAATAGATATTGGTGGCTATAATCCCTTATTAGGAAAATCATATGGAGAACTGGCTTCAGAAAACAGATCCATGCATAAAAGTCAAGGGTTTGGAACAGCAAAAACGCGTGGAGAAAACATCGAGTATTTCAAACAATTAGATAGTAATAAAGTCACGAAGGATATTTTTGAGAATATTAATACCACATGGAATCGATTTAACAACACACAATCCGAAACAAAAAGCATCGATGCCATACTTGCTGCATTCAATCCAATGCATCCAGAATCAAGCTTAGCCGATCTTGTAAAACTGCATAAGAACATCGAACAAATTTCAGAAGAAAATAAAACCATTGCACTTTGGAAACACGCAAAATTAAAAGAGCTAGAGTCTATTATTCTTGATTGTTCCGGACTTTGGGTAGAAGCTTACGCAGCAGATTACATAATCATCCCAGGAAACATCCTTCAAACAAGTATTCAAATTATCAATCGAAATAATTCTTCTGTAACATTACGTAGTATCAATTTTATTGAAAGCGATACCACTTTGTCCTTGAATTTAAAACCGAATCAATTATATACCTTCACCCATTCTGAAAAAATTTCAGAGAAAACACCTCATTCAAATCCATATTGGCTGAATGCACCACATACAAGTGGATTGTACACCGTAACAAATCAACTACTGATTGGTAAAGCGCAAAACGATGCTGCGGAATCTGTAGTATTTGAAATAGAAATAAATGGAACCGCATTGAAAATTAGCAGACCGATTGTATACAAATATACCGACCCCGTAAAGGGCGAATTATATAGACCACTTGAAGTGCTTCCTAAAATAACCATCAATACGGTTGAGCATGTGTATGCATTTGTTGACACCAAACCTAAACCCATACAATTTATCATCAAAGCCAACGAGCCTAATATTCAAGGAACATTACAATGGACCTTGCCTAAAGGCTGGACAGCAACATGTGCACAACCATCGTTCAAACTAACAGAAAAAGGAGAAGAAATAATCGTAACTGTACTGGTACAAGCATCTGCTACATGCATCAATGGAAAAATTGAAGCTACCGTTAAAATGGATTCGGACGTGTATACAAAAGGCATCACACGTATTGAATACGATCACATACCCTATCAATACATTTTAAAAAATGCTGAAGCGAACGTAACGTTTATTCCGTTAAAAACAGCAGGTAAAAATATTGGATATATTCCAGGTGCGGGAGATGATGTGGCTGCCTGTTTGAAACAAATCGGATATACTGTAACAATATTAACGGATGACATACTAGACAAAGGCAGCTTGAGCCAGTATGATGCTATTGTAACAGGCATTAGAGCCTACAACACGAACGATAGATTACAAGTCTATTACAATACTCTTATGAAATATGTTGAACAAGGAGGAAACTTAATTGTTCAATACAATACAAACAACCGGATTGGACCTGTACTATCAAAAATGGGACCGTATCCATTTACGATTTCAAGAGATCGTGTTACAAATGAATTGGCAGAAGTACGAATCTTAGATACGAAAAATTCTGTATTTACATATCCCAACAAAATTGACTCAACCGATTTTAAAGGGTGGATACAAGAACGTGGAATTTATTTTGCAACCGATGTTGATACACATTACCAATCTCTTTTATCGATAAATGATCCCGCAGAAAATCCACATGAAGGCAGCTTGATAGTTGCAAAATATGGCAAAGGGAATTTTGTGTATACAGGATTGGTATTCTTTAGAGAATTGCCCGCAGGTATACCAGGCGCTTACAGATTGTTTGTAAATATAGTAAGCATTCCAAAAAATAAATAACATGGAAGAAAAAGAAGACATGCCACCTTTTTTAGGAACGTGGAATCGCGTATATGCTTTTATACTTGGATGGCTTCTATTTACAATGGTGCTATTTTACATCTTTACAAATTATTATAAATGAGTTTTATTGACTGGGCTGTATTAGCAATTACCATCATAAGCATCGTAGTATATGGTTTATGGAAAAGTAGAGGCGCAAAAAATATAGAAGGTTATTTATTAGCAGATAAAGAGCTTCCTTGGTACCAAGTAGGCTTATCTGTTATGGCTACACAGGCGAGCGCTATTACATTCATTTCATTACCCGGTCAAGCGTATAGCGACGGAATGGGATTCGTTCAAATGTATTTTGGACTACCCCTTGCTACGATTATTTTATGTAAAACATTTATACCAATTTTTAGAAACCTAAATGTATACACCGCTTACGAATATTTAGAAAATAGATTTGACAGTAAAACACGTTCCTTTACGGCATTTTTATTTCTAGTGCAAAGGGGAATATCTACCGGAATCACCATTTATGCACCATCTATTATATTATCTACCATTCTTGACATACACATCACCTATACAACGCTCTTTACAGGCGGACTCGTAATTAGTTATATTGTATATGGCGGAACAAAAGCGGTAGCTTATACGCAAATGTTTCAAATGGCTATTATTTTTTCAGGCTTATTTATAGCGGCATTTATGGTTGTGCATTTACTTCCCGAAGAAATGGGTTTGGTAGAGACCTTACATTTAGCAGGCAAAATGGACAAACTCAATGCAATCAATTTAAGTTTCAATATTAACGATCCGTACAACGTTTGGTCTGGTTTGATTGGAGGCTTCTTTTTACAATTATCGTATTTAGGAACCGATCAATCGCAAGTTGGCAGATACCTGACGGGCAAGTCCATTAAAGAAAGTAGATTGGGCTTGGTGATGAATAGCTTAATTAAAATCCCCATGCAGTTTTCAATATTACTGATTGGGATATTGGTTTTCGTATTTTATCAATTCAATACACCTCCCCTATTTTTTAATAAAACAGAAGTTGCACGGATAGAAACAAGTATTCATGCACAAGAATATCATACACTCGAAGCAGCGCATAAAAATTTGTACGAAGTTAAAAAAAATCAAGCCCAAACATTGGTACAAGCAATTAAGAATCATGAAGCAACAGCATACATAGATCAGGCACAGCAAGAGCTTCACAAGACTGTAATTGCTGAAAAGAAATTAAAGAAAGAAGCGACCGATTTAATGACTCAGAATGATTCGCTCGCAGATACCAACGATACCAATTATGTATTTTTAACTTTTGTTACAACTTACTTACCTGTAGGATTGGTAGGTCTCTTAATCGCTATTATTTTATTAGCATCCATGGGCTCAACTGCAAGTGGTATCAATTCATTGGCTTCTACAAGTATTGTAGATTTCTATAAACGCTTTGTGAATAAAACCGCAAATCCACAAACGTATTTAAATGCATCTCGCTGGGCAACGGCTGCTTGGGGTGTATTTTGCGTTGTAGTAGCCTTATATGCAGGACAGCTAGGAAACTTAATTGAAGCAGTTAATAAACTCGGATCTTTATTTTATGGAAATATCTTAGGAATATTTTTAGTAGCCTTTTATCTAAAACAAGTGAAAGGTTCCGCTGTGTTTTATGCTGCAATTGTTACAGAGATTTTCATCATTGCCATTTGGTGGAACGATCTTATGGCATACTTGTGGTTGAATGCAATTGGTTGCATGTTGGTAATGCTTATTTCACTGATGATGCAATACATTCAGAATACGTTTAGTAAGGTACGATAAGAACGAATGAAGGCTTGCCTTCGCTTAAAGCGAAGGCAAGCCTTCAAGACTGAATATAAAAAGCTATTCGTATAAGATTGAAATCTAAGTTATCCTTTAAAAGAGACCCATTTTTTAAAACGAAATTTGATATTGCAATACAAGCATTCCTTTACGTGCACTTGAATTTAATTTTGTTTCTCCTGCTTGTAATGTTGCTTCATACACACTACGATTTTGATAAGAAAGAGAAATCTTAGGACCAAATGTACCTGTTATGTAATAATTAAATCCTGCTTCAAACATTGACATGGGCGACTTCAATCCATCAAGCACGGCCACTTCAGAAGCGACAAATACTTGTGTTCTACCTTTATCTTTTCCATCCTCCGTTACTTTTTTGTTAAATAAATATCCTGCTTGGGCATAAAAAATATTCCCCGTACCAATTCCTATAAAACCAGTACCAGAACCAACAGATGCAGGATTTGGTGTAGCAATCATACGCGTATAATTTTTACCATAGTTGCAATAATTATATGCAGCATAAAGTGTTAACGCATTCCCTTTATCACTTAAAGGCGCATCGTAAAAAACATCTAAGCCAAACACCGTCATATCTTGCTTGATGGTATCTTTTGCAACATTCTCTGATATATGCCACATGGCATTTGCACCATACATAAAACCAGCTGCAATATTAAAGACTTTTTTTGTACCCAAATACGTACCTCTATTATACGGTTGTTCAATAGATTCTTTATCTAAAAAGTGATAAGTAAGCATTCCCAAAACTTGTGGTTTGGGCGTTAAGGTAGATATACTAGATGTTGTATTTATACTACTTGTATTTTGCTTATAGGGATTTGTAACAACAGCACGATAATTAAACTTACCGATCATACCTTTTGCATACACACTTAAATTTCTATTCCCAAAAGTAGAAGAAACATTATTTTGCTGGTAAATGGGAGCATCTAAAGTTAGTTGTGTTGTAGAACTCTGCGCAGAATAACGTGTAGTACCAGCACCGTAACCGCAAAGTCCACCACCAACTTGAAACTTCTTATTAAAATGATATTCTCCCAATACATCTAAAATAGAAAAGGGTGCGTTTGAAGGACCTGAATTTTGTGTGAAATTAATATTGTTTTGTCCCAATTGAATGTGGAAATATACTTTTTCGGTAAGCATCCCCATTGCTTGTATTCTTAATCTTCGTATAACAACATCAAAATTATTTTGTGTGGTATTGCTTCCTACTTTACTTCCAGGATTCAAATTTGAATAACGTCCCCATAATTGGGCATTGATTCCAAATTTAATATAGCGCGAACCATCTTCAGATAAGTGAATCGAGTATGGGTGTATTTTGTTTGGTGTCTTAACAATTTGTGCCTTAACACTAATTTGCAATAAAATTAATAACGAAAGGCTAAGTAATAAGTTCTTTAACATTTTGTATTAGTTGATGATTATGTAATAACAAATGTATTGTTATGATTTAACTGGTATGTTATCCCAATGTTATGTTAATGTTAAGTCGACTTTTCTATAAAATTACGCGGGGTGAAATTGTGTTAAGTGGGAATAAAAATAGAATTTAACTAGTTCATTATCAATAATATTAAAAAAAGAGCATTGATTTATTTTCAACTAAAAATCAATAGATTTGAAAGTGTAACAAGAATTAAAACTAGAGCATATAAAAGCATTTTATACTTTTTATATTTCAAATAGTTCCGTAACCCATATTTTTAACAAAATTAAAACCATGAAAAAATTCATCCGAATCACACTATACGTGTCAGTAATACTTATATTAATTATTGCAGGGGCATTAACTTATATCAAAACAGTCTTACCAAATGTTGGCCCTGCGCCAGAAATTACAATTGTTTCTACTCCTGTCTTAGTTGAACGAGGTCGTTATCTTGCCAATTCTGTTTCAGCCTGCATGGATTGCCACTCAACGCGAGATTGGACAAAGTTTACTGGTCCGGCAGATTCAACAACTTGGGGAAAAGGAGGCGAAATATTCGATCGTAATTTTGGGTTTCCAGGTACGTATTACGCAAAAAACATTACGCCTGCGGGAGTGGGCAATTGGACAGACGGTGAATTGTATCGTGCTATAACTTCTGGAGTAAGCAAAGATGGTTCTGCATTGCTTCCTGTTATGCCACACCCAAGCTATGGTAAAATGGACACACAAGATATCTATGCAATCATTGCCTATTTAAGAACCCTACCTTCTATAAAAAATGAGATCCCTAAATCTGAATCAGATTTCCCAATGAATTTCATTATCAATACCATTCCGGCAAAAGCAAACCCTCAACCTATACCGAATACTACAGATAAAGTTGCCTATGGTAAATATTTACTGAATGCTGCTTCTTGTGGTGACTGCCATACCAAACAAGAAAAAGGAAAAGCAATTCCAGGTATGGACTATGCAGGTGGTTTTGAATTCCCAATGACGGGTGGCATGCTTCATTCTTCTAATATTACATCAGACAAAGAAACAGGTATTGGTGATTGGAGTGAAGAAGCGTTTATAAACCGTTTCAAAATGTATGCAGACAGTACTTATGTTCCAGCAAAAGTAAGTACAGCAGATTTCAATACCATTATGCCTTGGATGATGTATGCAACAATGAAACGTGAAGATTTAGCAGCGATTTATGTGTATTTACAAACAACTACTCCGGTTAAAAATGAGGTAGTTAAATTTACAAAGAAATAGTTTTTTAAAAAGTGGTCAGTGAAAAAGTGTACAGTGGTCAGTGAAGTTTTACGTTTGAAGTTATGACCCTCGAAACAAAACAATTCTAGCGTATCATTTCACAGTCTCTGAAATCAATAAAATACAATTATATAAATTGTATTTTATTAAAATAACTTAATCGTTATTAAAACAAAAAGGCGTTCAATGAACGCCTTTTTGTTTTAATAACGATTAAAATGAATTCTTCGAAGCTCGAATAAATTATTTCTTAGACTTCGTCTTTGTTTTTGTATCTGTGTTCGGCATTGCCTTTGCGTCAGCAATTAATTGATTGGCCATTTTTACATAGTCATCATTTTTTGCTTCTGTAGCCATAGCTACTGTTTTTTCTCCACTTGCAATAGCAGCTTTTGAATCGTTTAATTTTAATTCAATACGTGCTTTCATCATTACAACCCAAAATGCTTTTGGATTTTGTTCAACCGCTTTGTTGATCCAAACCAATGCTTGATTTAAATCTTTACCATTTTCATAATAATATGTTGCAGCTTGAAAATATGGACGAGAATCTACAGCCATAGTTGATTCGATCGTTTTCATAACTTTAGAATCAATTTCTGTCGTAATTTTTACAGGCACAGAAGTTTTTTCCCAAATGAATTCTAATGTTGCAGTTGTTGCAGTAACATCCGCTACATCAATAGTGAATGTTTCAACTGCATTAGATAACATCATTGGTTTTACCATTACACGAATCACTTCGTTTTCAGCTTTAAAATTAGATGTGTTACCACCCATTGTTAAATCGCTGTACAAAATAACTTCCCATGAATCTTTATTTGGGATTGTGTAGATAGCATAGCTACCTGCTTTTACTGCTTTACCTTCAACTTGTACATCGTCTGAAAAGGTAATTTTAGTTGCTGCATTTGCACCCGTTCTCCACATTTTACCGAAAGGAACAACATCGCCAAATATCGCTCTTCCTTTAGCAGAAGGACGAGAATAATCTATTGTGATATCACCTAAGCCAAATGCTTGTTTAATAGATTGGGAAGTACTTGGTGCAGGAGTTTTTAATGTTTGCGCTTGAGATGTAAGCGTAGCTAGTGATAATGCGATTGCACTAGCAATTACTGTAAACTTGTTCATTGTGGTACTGTGTGTTTTATGAATAATAGATAAGTTACCATTTTTAATACGAATAAAAAAGCTTTTACTTTTTATAAAATCGGCATTAAATGAAAAAATATAACAAGCAAGAATGCAATTTGTTCACTGCTCATTATATTTTTAATAATTAAAAGTATAATGAGCAGTTATTCTCATGAATCCCATAAATAACAAGCCTTATGCAACAAGATAAAACAACACGTTGATAGAAAAATCAAACAAAACGTATTCGGATGAATCCATCGAAAATGCTGCTTTTAAAACAAATAGACTACAATTCAAATGCTTCTGCAATTAATTCAAAAGAACGTCTCCGATCCTCAACATTACCTGCCATTGTAGAAATAATTATTTCATCCACATCAAATGCATCGGCAAGATCGATTAATTGTTTTTTTACATGTTCTTTGGTGCCAGAAATGATGCGGCCGCTATTGTATTTGATGCGTTGCAGTTCTTCCTGCGTAAAAACATATTTTTGAATCTGCTCAAAAGTAGCAAAATCTTGAAAGTTCCCTTTTTCAAATTGCATGAATACATAATCCATAAACTTCCGCATTTCTCTCGCCTTCCCTTCAGTATCTGCACACAATACAAAAATAGAAAGCATTGCTTTGGGAGATGGGAAATATTCAGAAGGTTTGAAGTTTTCTTTATAGGTATCAATCACTTCGCGTGTGACAAAACCATTTATAAATTTTGCTACAACTAAGCCCAATCCAAATTTAGCAGCGATCAAACTGCTACCACCACTAGAACTTAATATCCATTGATCGGGAACACTATTCGATTGTGGTACGGCTAGAATTCTTCTGTTATCTCGGGTATATGCGGTATCTGAAAAGAAGTTTTGAAGATGATCCAATTGTCGCAGATAACTTTCTTCTGCAAAATCATTAGAAGGATTTAATAAGGAAGATGTTAAACGATCAGTTCCTGGTGCTCTACCCATCCCTAAATCAATACGGCCAGGAAAAAGTGTCTCCAACATTCTGAAATTTTCTGCAACTTTCAATGCGCTGTGATTGGGCAACATAATACCTCCAGAACCAATGCGAATGGACTTTGTTTCTGAAGCTAATTTTACCATTAAAATCTCAGGTGCAGAACCAGCAATAAAAGTAGAGTTATGATGTTCTGAAACCCAAAAGCGAGAATATCCTAATGCATCTGCAAGAATTGCTGTCGAAATGGTCTCATCAATAGCCTCTTTAGCAGTTGAGCCCGTATGAACAACCGATTGATCTAATATCCCTAATTTTATTTTTTTCATAAAGCCTTCTATCAAAACTAATAAGGCTGAATAAGGCAATAAAGTTCCATTAGCACATTATTAAACATTAACTGTCATGTAAAAAATAATATGAAAGTTAATGTGAAATGTATGAATCTCATTAAATGAATCACTTATGCATCCTATTAATTGTAATAGCTCATTACACCAGAAAAAAATGTAGAATGCTGATAAATGAACTTGTGTTCATTTATCAGCATTCATTTTCCGAAATATATTCTTTATTTCAATACCTTATTCATATCAATCTTTTGAACCATTTTACTCGATAAAGTAGAACAAAGAACTTCTATATCGTGAATGGTATTCAAAATCATTTCGTCTTTATTATTGAATGCATACGTTGCGGCAACCTTAGAGGTAAGCGACAACATTTCGCTGCAATAAATTAAATATCTATTTACTTCTGCTTTCGTAAATTCTCGTTTGGGAGAATTTTTTGTTTTTTCTGCTAAAATATGCGTGGGGTCTTTGGTAAGTTGGTGCAAGTCTATAATGTGCGCAATGGTTCGTAATTCTTGCAAGGCTATTAAAATTTTCTTTTGTTTCAGGATATCTTCATACTTATATAAAAAATAAAATGCGAAACCAATGGTAATGGTTTCATTTAAAAATGCTTCACTTACTGTGATAAAATTCCCTACCCGAAACAATGATTCGTCAAACTTCAGCATCAATAAGGTATACACAATAGAGGTTGAAGCGATGATAATTAAAAGTATTAAAGCAATTCGAATAAGTATATAAGGTTTTGCTAATTTCAAATTTGCGCCTTTACTTTTTATCGCTAATTCTTTTAACTCCAAACACACCTGCAGCAGGTCTGCTTGAGGAAATCGATCTTCAATGCGTAAACTTAATGTTTGAATAACATCTGTTATTTTATCAATATTTAAATGCTTATACATATATGTCCTTAACCCATTTATCTATTCAAAGATTGTTAAAAAAAACGAATATGTAGCTATCTAAAACATCCGTGAACGGTAATTAGAATAAACAAATGAAAAATAACCAATCGTCAATAAAATTATTTGAATCACTTTTTTTGTTTCATAGCAAAAATAGTAAGATCTGCTGTCCCCTTACAGAAGGTTTTTTTCAAAATATTTTTACGGTGGGTATTTACAGTATGTTGACTGATACAAAGTCTATCTGCAATTTGTGCACTTGTCATACCCATGCTAATCAAACTTAAAACCTGGCACTCTCTAGCGGATAACACGGTATCTGTAATTTCAGGCAAATACCGATCTTCATAAAGAATTGTGGTAAGGTTTTCATTATTGGTATAGGACACAACAAAATCGATCGTATCATCCTTCTTATGTTGTTGAATATTATTTAAATTCTTGAGTATCAAACGAGGTCTTTGTAATTCATCTGTAGAAATAACTTTGATAGAATGTTCATACCAATGCGTACTTCCATCTTTGTGGGTTAGCTGGGTTTGGTAGGTAACGTGTATGTCTTTATAATCTACTTTTGTACAATATTCTTCAAAATACTGAAACATACGAGGGAAAATTTGTTGTGTCATAACATACCCATGTGCTGCAGGGAAAGCTAATAGTGCTCGCGCTAAACCACCCTCTAAAAATTCAATTTTATCAAAGCCCAAAATTTCGGGACCATTTACATACACATAGGTATTCTTCGATAAATCAATAACCATAACTGTTCCGGGTATATTATCGAGCACACGAGAAAGAATATTCATCCCCATATCTTGTGGTTTATAAGATTTAGCGGTAGCATATTCTTTGTATTTATTTAAAAAATCATTCGCATCATTCGCACTCAAAACAAATTTCTCTTCAATAGACTTCTTCATACTTCACGGTTCGTTTCTTCAATGTATTTATTTGAGATCATAAAGACTATTTTCGTCTCAAATAAATACATTCGCATGATCAAAAAAAACAAGCGATTGATAATTAATTGTCTTAAAGAAGCATATAAACAAGGTATGTGACATTAAAATCAAAACTTGGAACAAATCATTCCAACATTCTAATTGTACGTATCAATTTTCTTTGCTCATAGATATTAAGTTCATAGACTAACAATTTGGATCAAATAAAAAAGCTGTCAAAAACCAATGTGTTTTTGACAGCTTTTAGCTGGTTGAAAGATTTTATCAATGTTACATTTGAGCCGCTTTAAAACGTACAACTCTTAATCCAATACCCATATCAGAAGCAGTATGTATTACAACCTCTTTTTCTTTTTGAGTAACGGGCTTTTGAATGGCACCTGTAAGTTCTTTTAGTTTTTTTGTAATTCTTTTCATAGCAGTATAATTAAAAGGTTAATTAAAAATTATTTATCAGTATGTACTTTCTTTTGAATATTTTCTACCTCAACAATAAAGTTGCTAATATTAATATCTCCTTGTGATCCATATGCATCTATCAGCAATCCTTTTTCCCCACTTATAGCTTCTATTGCATATAAAATTGAATTGTCTTCTGGGTTTGATTCGCCTTCAAAACGATAAAAGCTAGAAACACAAACTTCATTTGGTGAATAAACTCTATCCGATGCAAATGATTTTAATCCACTTTCATCAACTTGAAATGTTGTATTAAATCCTTCTTTCTCTAACAAGGTTGTTAAAGCAGAAAGCGTTTTCATTTCAGTACCAATGCTATTATTAACTTCCATATTCGTACTTATTTATTTTTGTTCAACATAACAATTGTCTTTGATTGATGCATGCAAGTTATGGTTTTATAATCCACCAGTATTTACATGAAAAATTTATTTTGTTACACATTTCACATAATAACATAATACACTATTTTACAATACATTAAATATAACCCAGAAGCCAAAACCATCCATTTATAGATTTAAATAGGTATTAAATTTTAAAACTAAATAGCTCATATCTGATGTCATATAAGTTACACAATTAAACCATTTTTTCAAAGGATATTAGCCTTTAAAACCAACTATTCTACACAAACCAGATGTAAATGGATATTATACATAGAAATTGATAGTTACGCTCATTCATCTTTGGTTTTTTTGTAACATTCATCGAAAAACATGTAATACAATAAAATGAAAATAATAGAACTTTGAGTTATAAATTAAAAGCTTATGAAAAACGTATTCATATTATTTCTTACAATTGTTTTGGTAGGCCAATCTTTTGCACAGCACGATACGCTTAAAAACCCAACTGTACCTAAAGAAATAACAAGTTCTTTTAACAAAGCACACCCCAATGCTAAATTGGTCAATTGGTCGCGTACAAATGGCACATACATAGCAACGTTTAAAGAAGGAACCTCAACGTTGTGGACTACATACGACAATACAGGTTTATTACTAGAAAATAAGTGGAAAGTAACTTCTGCTGAACTTCCAGAAATGATTCGTGATTCTATACCAGAAAGCAAAGCGAATCCTGCCCAAATAATATATAAAAGAACAGATGCAAAAGGATTTGTGAGTTATGAAATAAATTCTCCCAATAAAAAGGTGATTTACAATTCTTTTGGAGAACATGTAAGCACTACAGAAATGATTAAAAGAAAGTAATGCTTTAACAATTTTGTTTATTTTCAATTACAACAGCTGCTGATATTTTGGTGGCTGTTGTTGTTTAGAGTATGATAAAAAATCAAATACACCACACATGTATTTATATAAATTAAAAACGCATTCTGTAAAATGTAATTTTACCATAACAATTAAACTATTAAAATATACAGCAAATATTTATCTTTGGAATAGCATAATTTTAGTATAGTTTAATTTGGATTAGTAATTTTTAAGAAGGGTAAAAAGGACTTTATACTTCATCCTTATTCTTAAAAAGGCAATTCTATATATATAACTACTCCAAACTATACGTGAAATAAAGTCCCCGTTCAAACATATTAGGGCAAAAAATTATATTAAACACGTTTCACGTTTAAAAAAATACAATTTGGAATCATTAGGTACAAAACACAGCGACACCTTCTTGCAAGGAGGCGGAGAAACTGGAGAATTGATACGCAATTTTGATTGGTATTCAACCCCAATAGGAATTCCTTCATCTTGGCCTACAGCGCTCAAGTTTGCTGTACATGCAATGCTACATACCAGTGTGCCAACACATATTAGCTGGGGTACCGATTACATTCAACTATACAATGATGCTGCTATATCTACTTTTGATAAAGGAAGACATCCCGCTGCCTTAGGTAGTTCAGTAAAAAGCAGACCACAGATATGGAAAATCCTAGATCCGGTATTTGCTTCAATTATGGCGGGCGGTAAAGAGCAGCAACGAGACTTGCTAATGAAAATTGAAACAAATGGTTTGATAGAAGAACGGTATGTAGATATTTTTTACGCGCCCATTTGTAACGACGATTGGACCATAGGTGGCGTGCAAACAGTTATTTTCGATACGACAGATAAAATCCATTCTTTTAGACAAACCAAGGAAGACGAATTAAAACTACGTTCGATTATAGAAGTAGCAACAATTGCGATTTGTTTTTTTACAGGCAAGGATATGATCATTGAGATTGCAAATACATCTATGATAAAAATTTGGGCTAAAGGCCCAGAAGTTATTGGAAAACCGTTAAAAAAAGCATTGCCAGAATTAGAAGATCAGCCTTTTTCCAACTTATTAAAAGAAGTGTACAACACAGGAAAAACCTTTGAAGCAAAGGCCTCTCCTGCGCACATCATAATTGATGGCGTACTTACCACCTCTTATTTTGATTATAGTTATGTTGCTATTCGCAATTCAAATGGTGAAGTATATGGCATCTTAAATATGGCTACAGATGTAACATCCCAAGTACTTGCATTACAGGAATTACATGATAATAAAAGTCAGCTTGACTTTACAATAGAAGCAACCCAATTAGGAATTTGGAATCTAAACCCCATTACCAACACATTTACAGGCAACAATCGATTAAAGGATTGGTTTGGCTTAGAAGATGATGAAAAAATTAGCCTTAAAGCAGCTACAGATGCCATCGCAGATAAAGATAGACATGCTGTTGAAAATGCAATTTCCAATGCACTTCAACCAGCTTCTGGCGGAAAGTATGACATTGAGTACTCAATAATTAACCCATTAACTAAAAAAGAACTAATTGTTCATGCTAAAGGTAAAGCTCTATTTAATGAAAATGGAAGAGCCTATCAGTTAAGTGGCACGTTGCAAGATGTAACAGAAGACGCTCACTTAAAAAAGCAGTTGGCATTGGACGTTATCGAACAAAAAATAGCACACGATAAATTAGAAGAAAGTGAATTTTTTTCACGATCTGTTATCAACCATTCACCTGTTGCAAAAATTGTTTATATCGGCAAAGAGATGCATATAAAAATTGCCAATGAAAATATGTTGGAACTCATTGGTAGAGACAATTCCATTTTAGGAAAAACATTTGATGAAGTATTACCCGAGTTAAGAAACACTCCTATTTTAGAAAGAATGCAAACAACATTCCGAACAGGAGAAACCTATATACAGCCAGAAGAAAAACTTTTATTCCTCCGATTCGGAAAAGAATATGTTGGATATTATACTTACACATGTAAAGCGCTTAGAAGTATATCTGGAGAAATTTATGGCACCATTGTTACAGCCACAGAAATCACCAAACTAGTTACAGCCAGACAAGACATTGAAGTAAAAGAAAAAGAACTTCGGGAACTTATTACCTCCGCACCTATTGGTATCTGTGTTGTAAGCGGAAATCCTGCTCGAGTAGAAGAGGTAAACGATCGGTTTATATTAATTTCAGGTAAAACACGTGCACAATTTACAGATGCCTTGTATTGGGAAGTACTACCTGAAATTGCAGCTCAATTCCAAGAAAAAATGAATGAGGTTTTTGCAACGGGTAAAAAATTTGCCAGCGAAGAAAATGAATTGCATTTAATTCGAGGAGGTGTAAAAGAAAAAGTTTTTACCACGTTCGAATATCTCCCTGTACTTAATTCAGAAAACAAGGTTACAAAAGTTATTATACTCAGCATTGAAGTAACACATCAAGTAGAAACACGAAAAGAGATTGAGCAAGCAGTAATTGAACGAACGAAAGAACTTGCTGAATTAAATCACAGCCTTATAAGATCCAATAACGAACTGGAACAATTTGCCCACATCGCTTCGCATGATTTACAAGAACCAATAAGAAAAATTAGCTTATTTACGCAAATGCTGGAACAAAATATTCCAGAAATGAATGATAAGGCTAAGAAATATTTTGATAAAATCAATACCTCTACTGAACGCATGACCAAGTTGATTCGGGATGTATTGGCCTTTTCAGAAGTAACACAAAGTACTGCTGATTTTGTTCACGTAGATTTGGCACAAACGGTACAGCATGTAGGATCCGATTACGAGTTGATAATTGATTCTAAAGACGCAAAAATTATCATACAAAACCTACCCATCATTCATGCAATACCTGCACAAATGATGCAACTTTTTAGCAACTTAATGTCGAATGCCCTAAAGTATGCGCGAGCGGATGTGAAACCTATTATTCAAATTACATGTACTGCTGCCCAAAAAGATATTTTTGAAAAACATCCCCAACTGAATACAAAAAAAGAATACCATTTAATTGAATTTAGTGATAATGGCATCGGTTTTAAAGAAGATGATATTGACCGCATCTTTAAAATATTTCAACGACTACACAGTAAAGCAGATTACGAAGGCACAGGCATTGGCTTATCTATTTGTAGAAAAATCATTCAAAACCACAGTGGACATATCTCTGCGAGTACAGGTAAAAATGGAGGAGCCGTATTTCACATTTTACTTCCGAAGAATTAAGTGGGCGATTCCGTTTAATGAAAATTAAATGAGTTGAAAAAATAGTATTCAGAATGAAACACAAATAAAAAAAATAGATTCTCGGATTCTTTTATTTTACAAAGCATACATACAAAAGTGAAGAGCATATGTAATCTATAGTCCTCAAGGAACATCAGATTGAATTTCATCTTTCAGAAAACAATAACTTATTTAATTTTCGATACAGGAAGATATCCCAATTCGATGATATCTTCTTCGCTTTCTTCTTTAATAATTTCAAGTACGTACTTCGCAGAAAAAACTTCTGGCAAAATTTCTTTTACATTATAGATGTCATCTACATCAATCCCATATTTTTCATCAATGTGTGAAGGTGCTTCTTTAAAGCCCGTTTGCTTATAAAATTTTTCTTTCTTTGCCAAACGTACTGCACCTGCAGAATCTTTTGCAACAACAAGTATTTTATAATGGAGTTCTTCAAACTCCCCTCTGCGATATCCTCCCAAGTTTATAAAAAATAATTTTAATGCACCCTGCTTTTCTAAAACATCTGTTTTTAACCGTGGCCGAATGACATAGTTCTGCACCCGCGTAACTTCACGCCATGCATCGATGTGAATCCCCTTTTTACCTTCTGGCCAAAATGCTTTTATTGCAGGCACAAGACCTTTCAATGAAGTGCCAATACCGAAAAACACATCGTGTTGTTCGACATTGCGGCCTTCAGGCTTGCATCCCAGCAGAAGCATAAATAATTTTGGTTGAACGGGTTTCTTCATAACATTTGTGTAATACTATTAAATTAACAAAATAAGTAGCATTATACAATTGAATGTGCATTTTATTGTTCTATGTCTTTTCTGACTCCTATCTTTAGCGAAACGATGGCTCACACGTATGTATACTAGCCTTTGAAAGAATAAATTTATCTGTCATCGATTCCATTCTGCAAACGATGACACGTTTAATGTACTAGAAATGGTTTTTCGATGGGATTTATACAACAGAAATACATGATGATATAATAATAAAAGATCTATTAAATTGGATATTTGTATTTAATTAATAAAATAGTGCCTCAACGTTTATTAAACAGATAATCAATAACAAGAACCATGACTGAAAAATTACCTTTGTATCACAAGCTTTCCGTTATCCTTATCGGAATAGTTGTGTTTTTTTACATCTTATTTATTGGTCAAGAAATATTAGTTCCATTGGCTTTTGCATGTCTGTTAGCGATACTACTAAACCCCATCGTTAATTTTCTACAAAGAAAAAAAGTTAATAAAATTGTAGCCATTGTCCTCTCTATCATTTTAATGATGTTGGTTGCTGCGGGTATTCTATACTTTATTGGCTCTCAGGCTTCGAAGTTCGCAGACATGCTTCCAGAACTAAAGCAAAAAGTGAATGAACTTGCAAAAGAGGGCTTATCGTGGTTCTCCCAAACATTTAATATTACAACACCCAAATTAACCAGTTGGATCAATGAACAAAAATCTAAGGGAATGCAAGGCGCAAGCGGCGTCGTAGGTGCAACGCTTGGAACTGTTTCGGGATTCTTTGTAGGATTATTTTTATTGCCCGTTTATATTTTCCTCTTTCTCTTTTATAAACCGTTGTTATTGCAATTTATAGGAAAACTATTTTCAAGTGAAAAACATAAAGTTGTAGCTGATGTATTAAACGAAACAAAAGGACTTATACAGAACTATCTAATCGGTTTGATGATTGAAATGGTTATTGTAGCGGCTATGAATAGTGCTGCCTTAATGATCATTGGTATTAAATACGCAATCTTACTAGGAGTAATCGGCGCCATTCTTAATTTAATCCCCTACATCGGTGGCATCATAGCTATTGCATTACCCATGATTATGGGCCTCATGACAGATGATCCAATATCGGCGCTTTATGTTTTGATTGCATATATTCTTATACAGTTTGTCGACAACAATTTCTTAGTACCAAAAATTGTAGCATCAAAAGTTAAAGTAAATGCATTCATTTCAATCATTGTTGTATTGATTGGCGGCACACTTTGGGGCGTTGCAGGCATGTTCTTATCCATACCTTTAATTGCAATCCTTAAAGTTATATTCGACCGCGTAGAAGCGCTCGAACCTTTTGGTTATTTAATTGGGGATGATATGCCAGAAGAAGAAGAAAGAGGTTCGCTTAAACTTCATACAAAAAAAGAAAATAAGGAGAATAATAAAGAGTAGTATGGTTTGATACATTAGTAGCATTGAAAAGATATGTACGGTAACATTTGGTCAGGTAAGTATGTTATCGTATGCATCTCATTGTCTGAACCATTGATTAAGCTGATTATTCTGATTAAAAACTGATAGTGCTAAGGAACGGTTATCAAAACATCATATATTCAAGTACTAACAATTCATGCTCAAAAAAAACATAATCAATCAAAGAGAATAACCACAGTAAATCAATTGAATCAGGTCAATCAACGGTTCAGACATTTTCACTTCTCATTTCAGTAATCAGTGTGCGTAAGGATTTGCGCACGTCTCTTTTTAAGCCTCCAATTTCTAAGATGACACCATCTTTTATGGAAAGATCCTCTTCAAATGTTTCAGCAAAAAGTGTTCTCCAATGCTCCCGCTCCTCGTCGTCATCATAAACGATATCAATCAGCTTATCAAAAATCGTGATTCCGATATTCCAAAAATCCCTTCTCGCATAAAGCTGCTCATACAGATCATTAAACTCCTCTTCAGTAAGAAGGGTATTTTCTGTAATCATTTTATTGACTCTATTTCTGGATGGGAGCGATTCTATATCCATGTTGTGTATGCGATTGTGAAGGTCCTGTGTATGCAAAGATAAGTATTAACAGAACTTGGTGGTAGGGATTGATGATTATTTTAAAGTGTGAATCAGCTACTATTGTTGGTGTTACCGCCGGAACAAATCCGTATTAAATGATCCAAACTTGCGCGGAGCACCAACAATCATTTGCTAATTGTCTGAACCAGGATTTAAGGATTAAAGGATTTTGAAAATTCTTGCGCCGGCGACCTGAACGCAACAGACATTATTGTCCATGATTCCACAGTCTTAGAGATCTAGCAATCTTGGATTATTAACCGCTTCACTTTCCTTTCCTCCTTCATCACGCTTTCAGGTTAAACGATTTTAGCAATTGCTCAAATACAGCTTGGACATTTACCGTACCAAATCCGTTTGCTTTAAAGATGGCAGGATCAGGTAAAACATCTTTTATAACATCTGCAAATTGTTGTAAGTCGGCTTGTATTTTTTGAGGTAATTCAAATACATCATCCGGACGCAACATTAGTACCATTCTAAACACATCGTATTTGTGTTTTAAGATATCATCAGTTCTTACTGCTTGTCCTGCATCCTGTCTGCTTTGGTTGCTCAAATACGCATAGGCTTTCAGACAAATAATGGCATGTGGTTTTGCAAAATGTATATTGTTTTTAAACGCACTATGTATTTTAGTAAAATCATAATACGCCTCATTCAATAAAATAGCAGACAAACTTGACAATCCTTCTTCTGTAGGAATTGGCGTTAAATACATGCCTTCCTTCCGCGGAATAGCATCTGGTGTTCGACTGAAAAGTTCAACCATCTTTGGAAATGCTTCTGTTCGAGGACGTGAAAAACGATAGCAGTTTCTTTTTTCTGATTCCTCTTGCATTATTTCATATCCACCATCTTTTATAAATTCCCAAAAACGTTGTACAAAAGCTGGTTCAATTACTTCTACGATCAAAATGACGTCAATGTCTTTTGTTACACGTGGACTAAATCCAGCATCTTCCAGAATAATATCACAAGCAGTGCCACCAATGATTAAATAACAATTCTGGTATTCTTTAAAATATTCACTAAATGTATTTAATCCAGTTACCATGAAATTTTTTCTATAATTTGTTCCATGGCCATTTCAATACGTTCGTCATGCGTATCTTTTAAACTTAGATATAAGGAAAGCGGATCAACTACCGAACCATCGTTTGGCAGCTCCCCTACAAGTGTTACAGGATTATACTTCCATACTTCCAAACAATATTCGCCTTCGTATGCATTCGCATTTACCAATGCATTGTTTTTTTGAAAGGCATAAAAGATGCTTTTATCAACCGCATAAAATTGTTGTCTGCTTGGGTTCATGTCTGTATATTCAGACAAGGCAGAGGTATTGCTGTGTAACATAACCATGTTCAAAGGTCTTTCATCTACATAAACCTTTTTTAATACAGGACTTACCCAACTTTCACGATGTTCTAAATCACGCCACAACTCCAGCCGATCCAACTTAAAACGGATATACTTTTCTTTCACACCTACAACTTCAACCACTTCCAATTGTTTTAGATTGTCAATTGCTTTGGTAATACCCATAGCTGTATATCCAAGTTTTTCACCCAATTCTTTAAAGGAATATTGTTCGATCTCCAAGTTTTTATGAAGTATATGATGAATCAGAATAAACTGTGCCGAAGGTAAAAGTTTAGAGCTTTCTTTTTTTATTTTCCTAGTAATTCCAGTCTCCCGCAGATCCATCAGCATATCGGGTAAAAAAAGTTGTTTGCCCGGAATAATAAAATTGATCCTTTTTTCAATCAACCGTTTCCGATTCAAAGAAGATACCTCTTGAATAACCAATACTATTTTTTTGTGAAAGAATGCTTCAGCCAACACGTCAAAATGCTTTTCAATCTGTGCGATGCTGAAATCTTCTATATGCATGGGTTCAACCAATACAAGATTCTGATGAAACACCATACCATAATGAAGTCGATATGCAGCCCCAATAAACATAGGAATAGACCCCATATCACCTTTAGGCACAGGTTGCAGATTCATGTCTACACCTAATATTTCCTCTATATATGCCTTAATTTGCATTATCTCTATCAAATAAACTACTTTAAGCTACAATAAACCTATAAGGTTTATTGTATAAATATAGGTTTATTATACTGATTTTCAAATATTAAATACACTTTCAGGATTAAATAAACCATGCTCCCCATACTTCACATAACCCAACTGATTGGTCAGCATATTCGTTTTACCAATTTCAAAATCTGGGGTAGCACCATGGTGATGCCCATAGATCCATGCATCCGGACCATTAGCTTCTATCAGATCAAATAATTCTATCGCAAAGGCTTCGCTTAAAACACTACCTTTGTATTCCGCAGGATAATGCATATAGGTGGGTACATGATGTGTAACAACGAGCTTTTTAGTTGCTGCTGTAGACTTCAACTCCTGTCTTAGAAATGCCAAACTTTCTTCGTGTAACTGATTGTACATAGCTGCAGAAAAGCGTTTCCCATCCTTGGTGATACAATGAAAATCGCTCATGCCACGTTCTATATCCCAAGCACACGCATCGCTTATTTTAGTCCACATGGTAGAGAATATCAAGTGTACATCTTTTACTTGTACACTCGTATTATTCACGAGAAAAACATTGGTACTGATTTCTCTCAGCAAGCTTCCCGCATAGTGCATTAAATCCGAATTGTAATATTCGTGATTGCCTGGCACCCAATACACGGCTTCGAAATGATCAGACACGTACTTAAAAAAATCTGCATGTTTGTGCATCACATTAAACGGCACCACATCTCCCGCCAATACCAACACCTCTGCTTTCGGCTGTATTGGATTGGCTTTCATAAAATCTCTGTTTTGAGAAAATTCCAGATGTAGGTCGGATGCGTATTGGAGGGTCATGGTATCGTATTGTTAAAACCATTTTCCTGACTTCGGGAATATGGTAGGTGTTTGTAGTTTATTCTTGGCAGAAAACACAAACGAATGTATATATAATTAGTTGATAGAAATAGACGCTGAAAAAAACTTTTCCTGTAAAAACAAAAATGCCTCACCTTTCGATGAAGCGTTTCTAAACTATATTTTCAACGTTTTATATCGAATATAAATATTCTGAAAAGGCATCCATCGTTGTAATTTTATATACTGGAATATCGTGTCTTTCACGATCAGTTGCATCTTGTGTTTTTGCAACCGTTCTAAACATATCCATTACCGAAGTTGATGCATTTACCAATACAACCAAGATTCCTTGATTCGCCAATTCCACTTTTTCTTTATGCAGTTGGTCTGCAAAAGATCTAGACACAAATTCAACACCGTCAAAATTCAATTCAACCTGCGTACATGCAGTTTGTTGAATTTGAGTTTTAATGTTAAGGGCAGCCTCGCGCGTATTAATAATGGAATCAATTTCTGAGGCAATATGAATTTCTAATACTGCTTTCATAATGGTAATTGTAATGTGGTTCGTATAACAAATATAAGATTCGTCAGATTAATAACGAAAGATACCTAGAATTAGTTTCTTTACCCTTGCGTATATGCATGAAAATCAAAGTTTTTTCGGTCGTTTGTAGGTATTCGAAGCGCTACAAGACTTCCTGGAAAGAACAATTCATTCTTTAATGCAACAACATCATTTTGCTCAACCGTATGGCTAGCCAGTGCAGCACCAGACCACAACATAAATTTACCTTTTAATGCATCAATTAATATGCTTCTGGAGGTTGACAAGCCATACCCACGCGATTCGGGTATGTCTTTTGTAGATTTACCTTGTATGGCAGCTTTAATGGCTTCTGAATGGCTGGTAATTTCTGGATATTTGCCACATCTGATATAGGAATCAAGCACGCCTTTGCCTCCATCCGATATGCATAAATCCATAAAATTTTTCGATTTATAATATTGGGCAAATAAAAACCCTCGACTTACAGCAGAGTGATCAGATGCATTATTACTCAACTCATCAATCATATAATAAACTGCATCTCTAAAAGAGCCTGTCAAACCTAATTGATTTTTTAAAATAACATTAACAGCCGACAATGTTTTTTCTCTAATGGTATCTTCAACACTACTTTTAGCTGTTGGAAAAGCAACAAGCGGAATATAAGTACACGTATAATATTTCTCAAAGGTTGAATGCAATGAATGAAGCTCTGATTCTTGCGGACAAAAACCCGCAGGAAAAAATATAGTTTCCAGATACTTTTTGAAACTATAGTCTATACAATTCAAATTAAAATCTACGGTATTTCCATTATGGCGCAAATTAAATGCAATCGCTGCAATACCGCCTAAGAAAAGGGGACTAGAAAATTTGCAATTCGAAAAATCGAACATAATTTCATTTCCACCTGTCGAATGTATACGTTCAACAAGAACAGCAAGCTTGCGAATGGAATCTCCAAAATCTTCAGAAATCCGTTCTGGCATTTTTAAAATAAGTGGACTCATAGATGTTAAAATAATACCTCTCCTTTCGGCTGTATCGGATGGACTTTTATATAATCTCTATTCTGAGAGAATTCTAAATGAAGGTCGGATGCGTATTGGAGGATCATGGGGTTTTATCGTTTGTAATCAAAACCAGAAATTGTATACTTTTTCATTTTTGCATCCAACGCCTCAATTATTTTTTTATTGCTCGGTGTGGCTGGTGCGTAGATAAGAGATAAACGAATACAAAATGATTTAATCCAAATTGCAAAAACAGAAAAAGTCAAAAATAAATAATATGCAATACTAAATGTCAAAATAATAACCATTACAAATGAATAATTTTCCATAATTGAATTACGCAATTGTTCCACATAAGAAATATTAATTTTAAAAAATGCAATAGATAGTGAGTAAACACCAATACCTGAAGCACCAAGTATAAGAGTAATGATGACATTTTTCAAGTCTTTTCCAAATACAATACATGCAGGCGAAGCATCTGGAGGAATGTCAAAATATATTCTTTTCAATTGATCTTTCAAATATTCACTACATCTATACAAACTAAATATAAGCAAGAAATGTACGCATAGAATTATAGATCCTTGGACATTTAACAGAACACAGCCACCCATAAATACAGCAACCAACATTAGAAAAACCACGAACACATTTTTCATAGCCTCTTTTAAAATTCAACTACTACCCCACAATCGGCCAATCCTTAAACTGCCCTTCTGCCTGATCCATAATCTCGGCTAAAATCTGAGTCAATTCTTCCAGACTCACTTTCCCGCGTAATTCTCTCTTAACCGCCAAACGTATTGCCGCTTTAGCGTCTTCTTTTTTAGTCCAGTCTATTTCTAAATTATCTTTTACCGCTTTGCATACAGCATGCACCACATCTTGTATTGGACCGGCCTGCTGAATGATTTCTTTTTTAGCATGAATAATATCATAAAAGGCGAGCTCTTCATCGGTAATACCCAACTCCTGCTGGCGGCGTTTTTCTTCTTGCAAATCCTGACCGCGTTTAATCAATTCCAATATGGTCGTGTACGAATCAATTGCGTTCTTGTGGTATTTATCAATTACTTTTTCTATTTCTTCTTTTAAGGAAGTATACTTTTTAATATTCTTATGCAAACGCAGTGCAATTTCACCTTTTAGAATATTCCGCAATAATTCAATCTGCAACGACAAATTTGATTTGTTCTTTTTGGCACCCAGTAAAAATTCTTCATTCAAAATCGACACATCCGGTTTTTCAATTCCAGCCATCGCAAATACATCAATCAATGCTTCCGATTCTATGCTTTGCGAAATCAATTCGCGCACTCGTGATTGATTGTCTTTTTTACCTCCGGTTATCGACTTGGCTTTGCGAACCGCTGCAGATACGTGTTGAATGTATAATATATCCAATACATAAGGTACAATCTCTTCGCTGCTTTTAACAATACTCAATAAACCGGTTAGCTTCTTTTCATCTTTCATGAAGCCTTCTGCAAACTCGTCGGTTTTTAAAACAGCATTTAATCCTGTATTAATCAACAAACATTTATTTCCATCCGACAAACCTCTCCAGCTGCTGTAATCAATCGTATCGGGCAAATAGATTTTGCACGCTTCTAATTGATTGAAGAACATTTCCAATGCCTGCTCCATATCAATTTTGGCTTCGCCCTTGCCGCCGCCTTGCGTATATTTTTTTGTAGCAGATTTCAATTGATCGCCAATACCAATGTAATCCACAATGACACCCGATTGCTTATCGGCAAATACTCTATTGGCTCGTGCAATGGCTTGCATTAAATTGTGCCCTGTCATTACCTTGTCTACATACATGGTATTAATGATGGGTGCATCAAATCCGGTGAGCCACATATCACGCACAATCACAATCTTCAAGGGATCATCGGCGTCTCTAAAGCGTTTCTTAATAGCTTCAAACTGTTCTTTAGTTCGAACGTGTTCTTTCCAACTTGCAGGGTCTTTGGATATGTTGGCGGTTACAATAACGGCTATTTCCGGACAACCTTCAAGCTTCTTAAGTGCATCGTACATCTTCACGCAGTTTCTCCTGCTCATACACACTACCATGGCTTTACCATCCAGCGTTTCGGTACGTCTTATAAAATGTTTTAAGATATCCGCAGCAATCTTCTCTACACGATCATCTGAGCCAGCAGCATCTTCTATGGCGGCCCACTTTAAGGAAGCATTTTCTTCGCTTCCTTCGGCAATGGCTTCCATGTCTGCATCTATGTTTGCATTGGCAAGATGCAATTTTGCTAAGCGTGGCTCGTAATAGATCGGCACGGTTGCGCCATCTTCTACCGCTTGTTTGATGTCGTAGGTGTGAATGACCTCGCCAAACAATTGTTCGGTATCGGCATCTTTATTGTCTACGGGTGTACCTGTAAAACCAATGAACGACGCATTGGGCAAGGCGGTGCGTAAGTTTGCGGCATAACCATCTAGCAAGCCGTATTGGGTGCGGTGGGCCTCATCGGCTATAACAATAATATTATCTCGGGCAGACAACACAGGGTGTTCCGTTTCTTCCTTGTCTTTTCGAATTCTGAATTTTTCAATGGTGGTAAAAATAACTCCACCGGCATTGGTATCTAACAATTGTCTTAATTCATCGGTAGACTCTGCATGTTTTACATCGCCAACTATGTCTTTACACAATACAAAGTTTTCGTACAGCTGCCAATCGAGATCGTTGCGGTCTACCTGTATAACAATGGTTGGATTTTTCAAGGCGGTCAATTGGCGCAGCATGCCGGTATAAATGGCCATTGAAATACTTTTGCCTGAACCTTGTGTATGCCAGATCACACCAATACGGCCGTCGCCTATGGGTTTGATGGCTTGTTTGGTTTTTTCAACAGCAAAATTTACACCGAAGTATTGGTGGTACTTCGCACCTTTTTTAATTAAGCTGCCATTATGGTCTTCAAAGAAAATAAAATATTTGATGTAATTCAGTAAGCGTTCTTTGGTAAACAAACCATGCAACAAGGTATGTAACTGAAAATCGTTTGCATCCACAATGTCTCTGCCGTTGATGGATTTCCAGGGAGCAAACCACTCCATGCTGGCAGGATACATACCGTGTTGTGCCGTCTTGCCATCACTAATAATGGTGAGTGCATTGTATTCGAATAAAACGGGTATGTCTTGTTTGTAATGTTGTATCTGATTAAACGCTTCGTTTTCGGTGGTGCTGTGATCAAACCAGTTTTTAAATTCAAACAACACCAACGGGATGCCATTGATGTAAATAAGCAAATCTGGAATGCGACGGTTGCGGCCTACAATCTCTATTTGATTGACACAGGTAAAGGTATTTTTTTCAGGATTTTCAAAATCGATGGGATAAATATGTAAAGCACATTCTTTGCCTGTTTTATCCTTCCAGCTGATGTCTATGCCCTTGGTAAGTTTTAAATGAAAGTCGCGGTTGCGGTAATCAACATCGGTACCAGCGTTATTGGTAAATTCTTTGGCGGCTTCTTTTACAATATCAGCAGGAAGCTGCGGATACCTTGAAGCTATGAACCCTTGCAGTACATCTTCTAACACAACCGTGCGCACATCACGACTATAAGCACTGCCGTGTTTGTAGCCGTAACCCAATTGCTGCAGCCATTCAATAGCGGCCTGTTCAATGTGATATTCTTTCATTGCATTCATATCAATTCTTTAACCGCTTTACGTGCTTCGTTTACGCGTATTTCTCCACTGATTAATTTAGGCAAGAGGTAGTCGCGCGTTTGTTTTAAAATCTGATTCTCTATTGTATTAGCTCTAATATTTTTAAACCATGGATCAACTTGCTCGTTAAAATTATTATGTGTTTCAATATTTATTTCAGGTAAATCATATTTTAAGAATGGCTCATTTTGAACCCGTTGTCTTCCTGAAGTTCCTACCATTGTGGAAATAGCAAATTGCCTAAAATTCATATCTCTCGATAAGCAATAAATCATATATTTAGATATACCTCTTTTAGCTCTCATTACTAAAAACTCCGTCGAACCAAAACCAATTTCATCATCTTTAAGAAAATCAACAAAAGCAGTTTTACCATTTTCAAGACATGGAGTAATACGTGCGAATAAGGTATCCCCATTTTGAAATTTTGAGCCGGAAGAAAATTCTTCAAAGTCAACATTGGATACTGATAACAAATTTGTTTCAACACTTTTCATTTCAACAAAGGGAGCTCCAATTCCTTGCTTTAAAACTAACTTAGGATTTAGTTCAATATAATCTGACAAAGTAGACTGCAATTGGCTACCATCTACAAACCAATGCTTATACAAAGCATTGGCCATTTCTTCAAGTGTCTTATTGGTTTGCAGGTTGAGTTCTATTTTGTCGTCAAGAGAAGATAGTATTTCTGCTATGGCTTCTTGTTCGTTAAGTGGCGGGAGGGTGATATTCAATTCTTCAAGCATCGATTTAGTCAAAGCCTTTCTAGTCGCTCCAGACGATGAAAGGCTTAACAACTCATTTTTAACTTGTGGTTGAAGCAAATAATACTTTAAAAATTCGGAATTCAGCTTTTCAACATTACATCTCAAAATTGCTACATGTTGATTAACTCTTGCTGGCAAAATATTGTCTGGAACTTTACAAACTCTTGCAACTGAATCGCCTGTAATATTCACTAATATATCATCCTTTTCCAATGTAACATTTTTCAATTCTAAAGCTTGAGCTTCATTTATAAAAGCTAAACCAGAAATTGAAAAAATAAAATCATGAACATTTTGGCTTCTAATTAAAGATATGCCTTCATTTATATACGCACTATCACCACCTCTAGGTGTTGACCCACTTCCAATTTTAATGGTAATCTCTTTTAGTTTATACTGTTCCATTTAATTAAGCAATTCTAAAGGGTTAGCAACATTCAACAGTTTATCAATTTTAATTTTCCCTTTTATATCTATAGATCCCAACATAATATCTTGAGAAATAAAAAAATCTTCAATAGTAAGTTTATCATCGTAATCCACATCTACTGGATTATTGACAAAATATTCTAATATAGAATTTAAAATAAATGTTAAGTAATACCTTAAATGTGATGCATGAACTGCGATGCCAGATTTAATTGCAGCATTGTGAACAATTTCGTTTCGTATTCGATATAAACGAATAATATTTTGCTTTAAATTTTCTTGATGAGTATTTAAAATAGTATTAATTTTTTCTGGATGTTGTAAAAACTGTAAATAATATTTTGCTCTGTATCGCATCAATACAGAATCAGTTTTCCCAATAATTAATTGATAGGTATCCTGCTTGGAAAGATATTCTAAATTTTTATTATATTCTACAATATATTCTTTCTCATTTAACATGTCCAATTCTTTATGAAATTGAAACATATTCCTTTTAAAATAGATTATTGAATGGCATTTAGGAAATATATCTTTTATTCTTATTAGTGTTGAACTTCCATCGATATGATTAGTAAAAATATATTCTATACCTATCCAATAATTCAATAATTTATTCTCTAATTGAGGAGATTCTGTCCCTAAACGTAAATACCGAATTGCAGATTTAATTTTCCTTTTGCTTTCTTCACTAACCTTTAATTCTGTAAGCTTATTTAATCGTTGAATAAACATATCAAAAACCTTTTTACTACTTCTGTAATAACCATCGATTTGATAATCACATGGTATAATAGTTGCTTTTTGAGGATTTTTTGAACCAATTACAACAACTTCCTTTTGCAACTTAAACTCTGCATCACTATGACCTAAATGATACACGTCAAAATCAGATGAAAGAATGTCTATTGAAATATTGACAGCCTTGTAATAATCTAAAGCTTTTTGTTTTATACTAAACAAAGCTCCAGCACCGATGCTTGCGCGTTTATCTAAATAATCAGCAACTTTTGAATTTGAAATATTTCGAATTCGTTTTCTATCCCCTGCATTTATAATAGAAATATTTGGGTTAACAATTGTTAAATCAGATATATTAAATCCCTTATTATTTTCAACACAAAAGATCAATTCAAAATCTTCCTCTTCTCGTTGAGCAAGTTTTTCCAAAATTTCATATCGAGCTAAAAAATTTTCTTCCCCAAAATAAAAAATTGAAGTTGTAAATTTATGTAAATATTGTTTTGAATAACCAAGATTTAACAATTCAATAAATAAATATTGAATAAGATCCATAAAATTATAAATTACTGAATCTTCAATCACACAATCAGGATATTGATTAATTAAATTGTCTATTTTTTCAAAAAGCACTTTTAAATAATTGTCGTTTTCACTTAAAACAATTCGACTTGCTTGTAATATTTTAACATATTCTTTGGGTGTATTTAATAAGTTCAAATAATATTTTTTATTCACTTTTTGAAAATTCAATTCATTTTCTTGTATTAAAAGACGCACTACTTCTTTTGATAAAGAAATTGCATATTCATTATTGGTCAGTTCCTTTCTTTCCATTAAACTGCATATTTCCATAAGCTCTTTTATAACAGTTTTGGGATTATTTAGTCTCAACCTAAATGTATCAATTGTATTTTTATACAATAATTCTATGCTTTTTTCAATAAAAAGTAACTGAATGTCAGTAACTGCGTATTTTATTTTTATATTATACATATTATGTGTTATATTGTATTATCAAAAACATTTAAAGTACAGAAAGGGGCTCTGGATTTTATCCTCTAATCTTTACAATTTGAAGATTAAGTTATTTTCCCAGCCCCTAAGAAATTTAAGACCTGAACAAAATTCAGGTCTTTTTTTATTTTTTAAATCTAATAAAATAATAGAACTATATATCATTCTCACTTCTTCATCTTACTTTCCAGCGTATTCTTCCCTACTGTATACGCATAAGCAGCAGCGGGCATAAATTGCAAGTGAACACCTTTATATACCTGCTTGCTTTCTTTGTCAATGGTGGTTACAAAAGCAGCGTCCAAGTCATTTTCCAAACAAAACGGAATGAGACTTTTTAACTCCTTCGGATTTTCAACATAGCGGTTGCTCCATTTTATTTCCAAGGCCCATTGTGGTTTTAATGTTTTATCATCTAAGCCCACCATATCTACTTCGCCTTTGCTCCAGCGTGCATACCAAGGCGTAAACTGTTCGCGGTGCATCCATTGGTCAAAGATTGCAGTCTCTACCATGGCACCAATCAAATCATCCGTTGCGGTAAGCGGTGCAAACAGTGCACTGCGCAACGATGGGTTTGTTAAGTACAACTTAAAATAATTGTCGCGCTGAAAACGTTTCCCACTCTGGTCAATACGCCGTACCTGCTTAATTAAAAAAGCCGCCTCTAAATAATCAATGTATTTCTTCAACGTATTTTTAGGTACACCACTGCTGGTACTTAAGGCTTCGTAGCTAAATTCGTTGGCTGTATTGTAAGCAATATAGGTAAATAAGGCATTCAATTCTTGCACATCACTGATGCCATACAAGCTGGGCAAATCGCGCAGCAATACTTTGTCTACAATATCCTGACGGATAAAGCGCCCAGGGTTAGCCTGTATCTTTTCAGAGAAAATAACTTCGGGGTAGCCGCCAAAATTTATGTAATCAATAAAATGTTTATTCAGCTGATCAATATGCGTAGAGGTATAAAAGGTGGCACTATTTCCCTGCCAGTTTATATCTATGGGTTTAATAATGGCATCCAATCCTTTCAGCGAAATGTATTCATGAAAGGTAAGCGGAGGCAATAGAAAATCGGTAAAGCGCCCGGCACCACTCTCCTGACTTTTGTATTTCAAGGCAGCCGCTGCAGAACCCGAAGCAATAAACTTGCATTGGCGATGTGTATCTACCAATGTTTTCAGATGTACTTCCCAATCTTTGCAATATTGAATTTCATCATACAAAACATACCAGCCATTGGCATCGTCTGAGCCAACAGCTTCTTTGGCATATTCAAACAATTGTTCCAAACCACGATTGATGTAGATGGGATTTTCAATGGTAATAAAAATAATTTTCTGCGGATTAACACCCTTCAATATCAGCTCTTCTACCAAATGAAAAAGCATCACCGTTTTACCTACACGGCGTGGGCCCATCAATACCAAGGCACGGCGCACGTCAGTATCCATAGCCAGTGGTTTGAACAACTCAAAATACAAGCGTCGCGACATCTGAAGATAGTCTTCTTCAATATGTCCATTTACCCACCAAGAATTTTCAAAGCGCAGACGTTCAAGCACCTGCGATTTAGAAACATTTTGCAGCATAATTTTACTTATTTCACTATAAATATACAAAATAAGATCAATTAATTGACTCTATTTTAACACATTTAGTAAAATAAGAAATAAATGGCGCGTTTTAATCCTTATTTTATAGTTTTTGGAGGTTCTTCTCGATGCGTTTCTGCAATTCGTTGCTTTTAGCAAACTGTTCTTTGAGCGTTGCTTTTAAGACCTGCATTCTGTCCTCAAACGAAACATCATCAATAGCCGCATCTTCACTACCAACAAAAATACCCGGCGTAAGTTTGAAATCTTGTTTGATTACTTCATCCAACGAAACCGATTTGCAGAACGCTTTCACATCGGCATACGTTCCTTTTACATTGCGCCATTGGTGATACACATCTGAAATACGTTCCATTTCAGCATCGGTCAATACACGCAACTTACGACTCACCATCTCGCCCATTTTACTGGCATCGATAAATAAAACTTCTTTCTTACGCTCGCGGTGTTGTTTGGTTCCTTTACGATTTTTGCTTAAAAAGAAAATACAAGCAGGTATGCCCGTTGTGATAAAAAGTTTGTCGGGCAAGCGCACAATGCAATCAATCATGCCTTCATGCAGCATGTGTTCACGCACATTACGTTCGCCTTTGTTATTGGAAGTCATAGCACCGTTTGCCATAACAATAGCAGCCGTACCGGTATTACTTAAATGACTCCATACCGTTTGAAACCACATATAATTGGCATTGCCATCGGTAACAGAAGCATCTGTAGAATTATTAATTTTAAATAAACGTGGATCGTGTTCGGGTAAATCTTCGGGGTGCCACTGACTTACATTAAAGGGAGGATTCATAATAATATAATCCGCTTTTAATTCGGGCAATTTATCTTGCAACAAGGAATCTCCTAACTCCAATTGAAAATTAAGATCACGCAAGGCAAGGTTCATTTTGGCCAAACGCAATGTACCATCATAACGCTCTTGTCCGTAAATGGAAATATCTTTTTTACTACCACCATGTGCTTGAATAAATTTCAATGATTGTACAAACATACCGCCGCTACCACAGGCCAAATCGGCGATTTGTCCTTTTAATGGTTCCAGCATATCTACCATGAGACGTACAATGCAACCGGGTGTAAAAAATTGTCCGGCACCCGCCCCTTCTGCCTGCGCAAAACGACCGATATAAAATTCATAGATGCGTCCTAAGACATCGCTCTCCGGATTTTTCTTTTCAGAAAATTTATCGTTCGAAAATAAATTGATGAGTCCGCCCAATTGGCGCGGTGTAAGCTGACTCTTTACAAAGATACGCGGTAATACACCTTTCAACTCAGGTCGATATTGCGCAACAGTTGTTTCCAACAGTTCAAACGCATCATCTACTTTTACTTTTATATCATCCTGCTCGGCATTGTCCTGAAGGTATTGCCAGGTCGCCTCTTCCGGAATGATGTAGGTGTTTTTCGCAATATATTCGTCGGGATCGTTAACGATCGCCGCAATTTCTTTTTTGTTTTTTGTATAGTAGGGAGATGCAGGCTCATTGGTCTGACTCAACAATTCATCTCTGCGAAGCTCATAGCGTTCGCTCATGTGTTTCAAAAAAATCAGCGACAATACATAGTCTTTGTATTGATTTTCAGCAACAGCACCACGCAGTTCATTGGCGACATTCCACAATTCTTTTTCAAAATCAATGTCTGCTTTTGGTTTGTTATCAAGTGCTTTTTTAGCCATAGGGATTGTGTAACAGTTCGTAATTTACCTATTAATATGGAAGGGAGCAAAGGGGATGCACTCAATTGAATCAGTAAATTTCATTTAAACAATTAATTGCACCAAGAAGAAAATTTCCTTGTGATGGAAAACAAGAAATAAATCTATTCGAACATCGTATTAACAAATACGTATCCAATTACTAATTAGAATCCACGATAGATTTTAATTGTAAGGTTACAGAATTAGGCTTTGACGGAATCTGCTTTTGATTCAATCAACAAAAAATACAGATCGATATATGGAAAAAGAGGATCAACTATTCGAATCATTAATTAAGGAAGGTTTAATTAGTACAACCTATGGTATTTTTTTAATAGCAAATAAATCTTCTACGATAGGATCTATAGCTCGCACAGCCCTTATGGCATCCTTGAAAGCAAAAGAAGATGCCTCAAAATTTGACTTACCAAGCATTGTAGTAAAACACGATGCGTTATATGAAGTAAAATTAGATGGTTCTGAAACGTTTATTAAGGCACTTCCAAAAACATTGAGTCAAAGCGCTAAAACATTCAAATTAAAATAGGCTTCCTCAATCACACATGTTTGAACAACTGCTACTAATTTCCTAAATCCTATAAATCAGCCCACCCACGCCACTCTCATCGCATTCACACCAGTCATCAACTTACCGCTTGCATAAAATGTTATACCAATCAAAGAGATCAAGGCCGTGTCTTCCGATAGACGAGCAACAGGTAATACAACAGGAAGTTTAAGTCTTACAGGCAGGTGTAAGTTTGTATGAAGCAGTGGCGAAGATACCGTGTTCGTTTACAAATACACAAAATAGCGTCATTCCATTTACTCTATTTCTCAATTTTAGTCAATTAATAAATTCAACGGATTTTTAAATCGTATTCCTTTACACGGATGTCTGATAAACCACATGCGTGAGGGATAGCAGCGGAAATCCTTTTTGCTTTTCGCAAAAGATTGGAGCGGATAGCCCGACCCGTAGGGGCACGCCCAAATAAGCAAACTGTAAAAAACAAATTCCCCAAAACACAAAACTATAATCAACGATTGTAGAATGATTTGCCCCAAAAACAAAAATCCCCTAAATTTTACCTTCAGGGGATTTTTAGATTGTCAACTATGAAATCATTACTTTTATTAAGCAACTGTTCTATACGCCTGCTGCGGGTGATTAGCCATATCTGGGAACGTGTATTCCAACATACCAGCTTCGCGCAACGGAGTAATAAAATTACGCAGCAAGTATTTTTCACTACGTCCTAATATACCAGCTAGTTCAGCAGATTTAAATTCTTTATACGTGCATAATTGCAAAACAACATCTTGTAAAACAGTTGCATCTATAATACGTACAGGGAGATTTTTAACTATTTCTTGCAAATTTAGGGGCAACTGGTGCACTAAATCCTGATTAACTGGTGCACTAAGATCGTCAACTGGTGCACTAAGATCGTCAACTGGTGCACTAAAAGTATTTATCTGATTACCTGCAAGATCTGTAGCATAAATGAACCATGATTTGCAGGAATTATTTGTAATGTAATACGTATAACGTCCTTTGCCCTTTTGTTCTATAATATCAGCATCGCGCAATACACGAAGTTCGACACTGGCTTTCATTAAATCTACGCCATTAATCTGGCGGTAAGTAGCATTGTCTATAGCCCCTGCTTCGCGCACAAAAATCAGCGCACGTTTTTGAGGATCATTCAGATCATATGATTTAAATTCTTGCAGCCATACGATATCTTCCTCATTTAAAAAATGGTGTAAAAGTAATCGTGTACTAAATTGATTGGCACCATGATCGCTTTCAAAAGTTGGCGGAACCATGGCAGCTTTTTCCATCAGCAACCGCATGGTGCGTATACCACTTCCTTTGGTTTCAGCCAAATTGGTTTCATGAAAAATAGCTGCGATAAATGGATTGCGGTTTTTAGAGCCCGGCTCACCTAATTGTTCTTCTGGCTTTAATGAAAAGCCAGGATTTTTTATTTCAATTCTATTTCCATAACGAATAATCTGAATGGGTTGATTTTCTCTATATGTTCGATGCATAAATGCATTAACGATGGCTTCACGTAATACCTTAGCAGGCAAACCGATGCTTTCGGCTTGGAGTTGCCCTTCTGGCAACAGAAACCCTTTTGGCAAATCATCGGCAATGGCACTAAACGTGCGCTGTACAAGTTCAATTAAAGGACCACGCATATCAATAGTCGTGAATCTATTTTCGGGATCAGCCACCCATTCATTACCAGGCACTCGAATATAATCTACCCGAACCATGGGTAATAACCTTCTCAACGCTTGTCTTTTACCAAAAACTAAAAGTCCAGTATAGGTAAGCATTAATTCTTGCTTATCTTTTTTAATGCAACCTAAGGATTGTAGTAACTCTTCGTCTGAATAGTTAAGTTCTTCGGCATATGGATTTACTTTTCCTCTTAAGGAACGATACAAAGAAAGTGCCTCATCACTTACGTCTTCTATAGAAGTATCTTTTACTGGAGAACTATCAAACGTATCTTCTTTATTATAAAAAATAAAAAGATCATCATCGGTACATCTTTGATCGCTAGAGCCAATCCTACGAAAAGCGCCTCTGGGCAAACCTTCATTTTTAAAATATAATGGCTTTTGTCCATCGGGCAATTCATGAATGAATATTTTCATTACAAGCTTACCTCCAGCCATTTTTTCAACTTCAATATCTGGCCTTACCGGTTGATTAAAAATACTCGATGATTGAGTAGCAATATCTAATTGTAATTTATCAGGAAATTCAATGCCAGTAACTGTATAAGCAGGAAATAACGATTGGAGTTCAAGTTCTACACCTAATAGAATATAGCCACCGCCCAAACCGGGTTCATTGGAAAAAGCACAAACCGTTTCCATAATGGAGCGATCAATAGCAGATCCTCTTTTAGCTTCGATGGTTGTGCACTCATCAGTGATATTTAACTGATCTATTAATTCTTTGGATGACTCCATTATTAATTTATATTTATTATCTATTAATGATGCAAGTGAAAAATTTTATTTTAAATATAAGATTTTAGATTATAACGTAATAAAAACAATACAAGTAACCTTGATTGACATTTAGACCTGTAACAATCAATATTTACATTAATAGTCCAAAAAAAATCCCCTAAAGATTGCTCTTCAGGGGATTTTTAGCCTGTACCTAGAGTCGGAATCCCCCATTTTTATATTAGAATATAATAGACTAATATTGTATATAACTTACTGATGTAAAGAAACTTACATAAAAGTGTAAATATTCTTACATTCTATTAGCATCTATTATCATCAAATATACAAAATTTTGCCACCATATCTGCCACCCCATGTTTAAATACAATTTCAATATCATAATTCAAAAAGAGGATAGACATGGACTTTGCCCCATTCAGCTTACAATAATCTATAATTATAAAAGAATTAGAAAGGCAATTCCCAATGTTAAATCATCAATTAATAATTGGGATGCTAAAAAGCAAAGAATAAAACATCATACGAAAAATGAGTTAGATAATTATGCTGATGAGTATAATGACGTAATCTTGGAGTACGAAAAAAAACTAATCCACTTAAAAAAAGAAATAGGAATTAAACACGTCACATTTTCAGAGGATTTACTTTTGGAAAGACTTTCATATAATAGGAAAACAAAATATGACAACTATTTCTATGACAAATATGATGAATATGTAGAAATGATTAAGCCTCCTATAAAAGCAGCTCAGACTGTTAAGGGGTTTGTGACCTGCTTCAATAAAATAAGAGAATTTGAAAAAGAAAAAGAATATATAATATCATTTGAAAACATCAATACTGAATTCTACGAAAGAATCAGATCTTATATGTTTGATGATAAAAAATATGCTTCAAACTATTTCGTAAAAGTTATTGCTACACTAAAAACATTTATGAGTTGGGCTGAAGAGAGAGGATATACAAACAATCAGAATTATAAGAAATTCAAAGCTATAGAAAAGGAAGTTGATATTATTGCATTAGATGAAGTAGAATTAAACAAACTTTTGAATTGCAAATATGATACAGCAAGACTAGAAAAGGTAAGAGATGTTTTTTGCTTTTCTTGTTATACAGGCTTGAGACTTTCAGATATTCTTTCTTTAAAAAGTGAACATATTATTAATGGGTATTTAATTAAGGATGTTGTTAAAACAAGACAAAAAATTCGCATCCCATTAACAAAACATGCTATCCAAATATTGGAGAAGTATAATGACTTAATCACAGGTCCCTTACCAATTATTTCCGGACCTAAGTATAATGAATACATAAAAGAATGCTGCAGAATTGCAGGCATAGACACTCCCACTTCGATTTCACGGCACGTAGGAAACACATGTACATCAACAATACACCCTAAATACGAATTAATTACCTCACACGTAGGTAGAAAAACTTTCACTACACTTTCTCTTGTAAAAGGGATGTCCGAAACTGCTGTCAAACTAATAACTGGTCATAAACGAGATGAACATTTCAGAAAATATATCAAATACACTGACGAAAATAAAAAAGTGGAAATGGACAAAGCTTGGAACCAAGTCGATAAAATATGATACTGTTGGTTATTTTGAGACTTTATATAGTCATGATCAATTTGTAGAACAATTCCCTAAATATATTAAAGGGAATTGGAGTGGAGCTAAGCAGTATGAATTCTCAATACAAAATTTAGATTTTGATCAATTAATTAAATTGAGAGAAGACTTATTCAGACAATATAGTTGGGTATTTCTATTAAATAAATCATTTCTTGAAATAAATTATAGAATATTTTATTTCAATGAATCTGTAGAAATAAAAATAATAAATGATTTATATAGTGATGACATCGACTTTTTAAATAATAAAAAAATAGAGCATATTGGATTATTAAAGATTAATAATGAATATCTAAATAACCTAAAATATAAATATATAAGAACCCTGTCTGATCCTCACTATCTAAATCTATTTGAAGAAAACTTTTATACGTATTCAAAAATACATGAAACTGTAATTCAAAAATTAGAAATGAGAATTTACATGTATACATTTCATTATGATCGAAATACAGGAACTTTTCCAGAGATTTACATTAATACCCCTCCAACATTTGATGAATATAAATCGGGTAAAGTAAAAAAAACAGATAAAATAGTAAACACAATAATTTCATTACCGATAACAGAGACTTCAAATAAATTCAAGGAGCTAAAATTAAACCAGTCTTTAAAGGCATTCACAAGAAGACTTTATATTTTCCCTTGTCACATTGTCAAAAATCATGAGACATTTTCAAATTTTATTGATCAAAAGATTCATGTAATTAACCAAAATGAAACAAACACTAGCCAACTAATATTAAATAAACGTTTAACTCCAGGTAAATCATTCGAAAGTATTCATATATTCTTCTCTAAAATTTCTAAACAATATAAGTCAAAGTATGAATGGCTTAACATCAAAGAATGTGACTTAGCAAACTTTATAAATTCATTATTTGACTTTGGAATTAATGAATCGGGCATTCCATCATTTAATATTGAGGTTACAGGTGCAATTTGGGCTTCTATGTGGCATGAATTAAAAACTAAAGGATATGTAAATGCAACAAATATTGAACTGTCAGATACATTATCATTTTTTTTCCAAAATTCTCGAAGCAATAAAATTAGCAAGTCTACTTTTTTAACTTATCTATCTACTGAAGAAAGAAGAAATAAAATAAGGGAAGACAACAATTACATATCAATAAGTACAGTGAAATCTTTCTTAGAGTAGGTTTTATAAGTAGGTTAACAATTAACTTACTTCAATACATGTTTATTATCTATAGAATTGCATCATGCTAAACAAACACATAGAAATCATGAGCAATTCTAAACAAACACTTGTCTTATTATCACCTGATGATATCCAAAATGCATTCATTAATGCATTAAGTCTATTCTTTAAATCGGGAACCAATTCTACTGAACCCAATATCCCTGCAGAGCCAAAACGGCTATCGCATAAAGAGGCTTCAAAAGTTTTAGGTGTATCGGAAACAACATTAACTAAATGGCGCTATGCCGGTCTAGTACCTTTCTATCAGTTGAAAGCAAGAGGTACCGTTTTTTATGAACTTGAAGAATTAAAAGAAGCTTTCAAGCAAGAGCCAAAGCTCACCAAATACTCTAGAAAATAAAAAAAGCACCGTTGACGCGGTGCTTTTACTAATTCTTTAAAACAATTCACTCCTGAATCATTTCCTAGAACAAAGATAGGGAATGATATTAAAATATCATTGTGACCTATGAAAAAAGAATGCAGCTATATGCGGGTTGGAACAGTTTATTATAAAACAATATACAAACCCAACTTGTATGGTGACAAAATTAAACTATTGGTTCGATGGGATTCAGAAACCATCAAACAAGACCACGGTAAAGACTATTTGAGTGAGGTACCAAAGTATGATGGCTTTGGCTTTTATCCTGGCCACATAGACTATAAATACGAAAACCTTGGATTCATTAATAAATATCACTCTATAAATAACAAACCAATGGAAGGCACATGCAATAAAATTACAGATTTTATCCGTCACATATTTGGCGAGCAATACGAACTAGGACTAGACTATATATCACTACTATATCTGCAACCTACAAGAAGGTTGCCTATTTTATGTTTGGTAAGTAAAAAGCGAAATACAGGTAAGTCCACATTTTTAATGTTTTTGAAAGCAATTTTCGAAAATAACATGACCATAAATACCAACGAGGATTTCAGATCAAATTTTAATGCTGACTGGTCGGATAAGTTGATTGTCGGAGTTGATGAAGCCTTACTTGACCGAAGAGAGGATTCTGAACGGATTAAAAATCTTAGTACAGCAAAGACTTATAAAACAGAAGCAAAAAATAAGGACAAGTTTGAGGAAGTCTTTATTGGCAAATTCATACTGTGCTCAAACAATGAAGACAATTTTATCATTATAGAGCCTGAAGAAACAAGGTATTGGATCCGAAAAATAGAACCATTCACGAGTGAAAATGAAAATCTATTAAATGAACTTGAAAAAGAGATCCCCCAGTTTTTATATTTTCTAACTCAAAGAACACTTGTTCCGCCTAAAGTCATCACAAGAATGTGGTTCAGCTCTGAACAAATAGCAACCGATGCTTTAAAACGGGTTAAGCGAAAGTTTTTGAATAGAGCAGAAATGGAGTTATTAGAAATTTTCAGGGATATCATGGAAGCTAAAGAACCTGCTAAATTATGTTTTACCAATACTAATGTAAAGGCACTATTAGAACGAGCAGGAATTAAGCTTTCGAGAAATGATGTCCGAAAAATTCTTGAAGAAAAATTCAGCTTAACGCAACAATCAAATTCATTAACCTATAAAGAATTCTATTATGACGGAACAGGATTTATCTATGAAAGAGATGTTGTCGGCAGATATTATTCTTTAAAAAAAGAGGATTTCGACAAGATTTATGATGAGTTGATGAATTATTGATTTAATATTTTATTTCTCAAACAATTACGGGCTCATCATTTACTCATCTTTTACTCATCAATAAAAAGAAAGATGAGCAAAAAGACTAAAACGCTCATCATTCACTACCAATGATGAGGACTTGATGAGCCTTTGATGAGCACTTAATAAATTAAATATTAAATACTTAAATACGATTTTCATCTTTCATCAAACTTTTGAGAGAATTTTCTCTACAGTATAAACAGTATATAAAAAGACGCTGGTTGAATTTTATGAATTATAAAGATTTCAATGTTATCGTATTTACTGGAGATGTAAATACAGGCAATAATGGCTTCGTTAAATACCGAAAACAAACCTCTCTGAAACGCTTTCAAGGTTATGTTGACACAAAGTATCCTTCATGGAAATTCATGACCATATATGACAGGATAACGAATGAAAAAGAAGTAATAAAGAACAATGGTATTCAACCAGCGTCTTTTCAAAAAGGATTTTAATTAAAAAAAAACTATGGCAACTATCATATCAATATTAAATCAAAAGGGTGGTGTAGGTAAAACCACGAGCTCTATGAATGTCGGCAGCTGGATGTCTATTCTTGGCTATAAAGTCCTAATCATTGATTTGGACCCGCAAGCGAATCTTACTGCAGCCTTCGGAATCAAGGATCCTGAGTATACCATTTATGGAACACTTCTAAATGAATATCCATTTAAAGCATTTGAAGTTGAAAAGAATATATCTATTGTAGCTAGTACTCCTGCCCTATCAGGTTTGGAACGTTCTCTTGCCAATGAAATTGACAAAGAATTTATACTTCAAGAAAAGTTGAAAACTATTTCAAATAATTTTGATGTAATTATTTTAGACTGCCCTCCTTCCCTGGGACTAATAACCATCAATGCACTTGTTGCGTCCAATTCGGTTTACACACCTTTAGAAGCTCAGTTATTTTCTACCGATGGCTTGAATAAGGTTTTTGAAATGATTCATAAAATCAAAAATCGATTAAATCCTTCATTACAATTAAAGGGGATTTTCTTCACTCGATACGACAAACGAAAAATTTTGAAACGAGATATTATGGAATCCATTTCAGAAGAGTATCCAGATTTGATTCTTCATTCAAATATTCGAGAAAATATTTCTTTAAGCGAAGCTCCGCATGTAGGCAAAGATATTTTCCGATACGACCATGATGCAATTGGTTGTGTAGACTATTCTAAATTAACTGAAGAGATTCTGCGAAGAGAAAATCTAACTCAGTATTTAAATTAGTATTACTCGGTAACACTAGTAATATAGTTAATACTGGTAACATTGGTAATATTAGTAACATTAGTAATATTAGTAACATTAGTAATATTAGTAACATTAGTAACATCAGTAATACTAGTAACATCAGTAATACTAGTAACATCAGTAATATTGATTAAGATTTATCCAATGTTACTACAACTACAAAACTCCTACAAATATGCTACAAATATAAATTTCGATTTGGAACTACTACAATTTTACTACAAAACTGCTACAAATTTCAAATTCAATTTTAAACAACTACAATTTTGCTACAAAATAACTACAAATCGAAAACGTGAATACTTAGATTTTACTTGAATTTTACTAAATGTTTTATTGAGTAAAATAACGATTTAACTAATTACTTAAATATTACTTCGACTTTACTCAATGCTAGATCAAAATCATTAGTAAGATATTAGTAACAAATTAGTATGATTTTGGGAGTTGTTTTTAAGTTAAAATCAGATTAGTACGATTTTAGTATGATTTTAGTACAAGTTGAAATATTTCAATTAAACTATAATACTATGGGCAAATCATTCAAAACCATCATCAAACCTGAGTCACAGAAGGACATCTTAGATTTAACAATCGAAGAAAAGGAACATAATATTACTAGTGTAACTAGTATTACTCCTCCCAAAAGCCCTAAAAACGAAGATTCTACTAAAGATTTAAGACAAACTATTTTAATAAGTCCGTCAAATTTTGAACGACTAAAAAATTACGTTCATACCAGGCGAATAAATGGTGAATATGATTACTCTCAAAAGAATGCATTTAAAGATGCTCTTGAATTACTCTTTAAAGATATAGCAATAATTGAACGGCCACAAAGCGTAATCCAAAAAGAATTGCACCGTTCAGACGTACTTAGATCGTCACTTAAAAAAAACTAATTTGTCCTTTTCGGACAAGCAAGTCGGAACGGGGCAGAGCCACCGTTCTGACTTGCCCTGCGGGGCTAGGATACTGAAAATCAGTATCCCTTCATACACTATTCTAGTGTATGAATATATTTTGAATATACTATTCAAAATAACTCATTCATAATCATTACTTATAAATATATAATCAATATACTATGGCAAGCTTACATATAGAAAAAGAATTTGACGATATGTTAAATGAATTAAAAACAATTCATGAGATGGACAAAAAAAAAATTGTTCAATTATGCATTCGATATATATATAAGAATAAAATCAATCCCGAAAATATAAAACCCAATGACTCTGCCGCTGAATTGAAAGCATTAAGAAATTCTCTTGTTGGTTTTATTAAAACTCAGGAGAAAGAAAAGCTAGACCCCATTTTACAAAAGCTTGATTATGTAATTGAGAAATTAAATAAGCCAGTATCACCTATGGTCAATACTACAAGCCAACCTTCAGATCAATATTTAAAACTACTTGATATTCATAAAAACATGAGTGAGCAATACAAAAAATTAGTAGAGCATAATAACAATTCATTACCCATTTTTTCAAAACACATTAAAGAGAACACTGAAAGTCTAAGACAATTGAATGAAACCGTTCAAAACAAGCTATCTAAAAAACTACTTTAATGAACCTTAAATTTACAGCAAGTGAAAAAAAGATTGGAAACAAAGAATCTGTTAGAACCCTAGTCAACTATCTTGAAAAGGAGAATAAGGACAAAAGTATTGGAGACCGCGAATATTTCTTTGACCATGAGAATAATACTGTATTCCCAATAGATGTTATCAATCGGATAGATAACAACAAAAAAAAACTAGGCGCAAATGATGCTAAGTTTTATATGTTGATTTTAAGTCCGTCTGAAAAGGAAAATGAATTCTTGGGAAATGACCCAGATAAGCTTAAAACATATACGCGTGAATTTATGAATGCCTATGCAGCAAATTTCAATAAAGGACTTCAAGGAAGCGATTTGGTTTATTATGCCAAAGTGGAGTGGAATCGATATGATGAAAAGAAAAAAGATATTAAAGATGGCAATAATCTACATGTACATATCATAGTCAGCAGAAGGGACAAGAACCAATATTACAAATTAAGCCCGATGACAAACCACCAAAATACAAAATCAGGCCCGGTTAAAGGTGGATTTTGCCGTAAGGATTTAATGATTGAAAGCGAGAAGCTATTTGACAAATCCTTTAATTATAATAGAACTCTAGAAGAAAGTTGGGATTACCAATTTGCTAAAAAACATCATAAGCTGGATGTAAAGCCTAAAATAGTGGAAAAAATCAACCCTAAAAATAAGGAAATTAAGCCTAAAAAAGGAAATGATAAAGGTCCGGAGATTTAATCCCTCCTATTGACCTTAAAATCCTTTGAAAAACTATTCGATTGTAATTTCTAACGAATGACAGATTTTTTGTAGTGAATATACCGTAATCTCCTTTTTACCATTTTCAATCTTTGAAAGTGCATGCTTATCAAAATCGCCCCTAAGTCCAAGTTCAGATAAACTAATATCCTTTTCTTTCCTAATTTTTCTAAGCTGAGCACCAAGCTTTAGCGTAAATGTATCTTTGTCGATCATTTTCATTGTTTTAATAATTGGCAATGAAAATTTTTCTCGACTAAAAAAGGTTGTACGAACATACAACCTAATGGATTTTTTATTTAAATTGAGGCTTTAAATCAACCGCCATTATACAATTCATTTTAAAGATTATGTACAATTTTAAGAGTTACGTTAAAGTTCTTTTAGGAACTATTATTTTAAATTCTAACCTATCCTTTGCTCAAACAGGAAATGCTTTGCTGGATGCAGCGCAAGGAACCCAGACAACAACTCCAACCAATACAACTGGATCTAAGACTACTTTTACACCTCAATATTTGAAAAATGACTCCTTAATGAATTTTGAGAAGGTTGGAGCTAAAATGGAATCAAAAGCCATTGGAATGGGATACGGAGGTGTTAACTCTTATTTTACTATTTTTGATAGTCCAAAATCATCTGTTCATTTTCATCATGATTCTATTCCAAAATTTATTATTACAGTAGATCCAGGAACGGATGTATTTGAAATGGTTTTGATTGTAAAAGCAGATGTGGTCAAAAATAAAACCTACAGACGATTTGTAAAATCTGGTATTTCAATGGCTGGTTCAAAAGATATGAGTTCGCACCAAGTAATACCAGAATTAAAATTGATTGGCACCGACAAATACCAAATTATACTTCCTAAGCTGGAAGCAGGGGAATATGCTTTTATGCCAATCTATAAAGGTTCGCAAGCCACTAGTATAACTACTCCTTCTGGTAATTATCGAATCTATTGTTTTGGTATAAATTAAAAAATTTGTAATGGAAACGGATAATCAAAAATATGTATTGATTGAAAATGCAATCAATTCGTGTATAGAAAAATTAAAGACTATAGAACCTATACTTGGCGAACTAACGTACGAAGGAGAAAGTCCATTTAAAAAGGGTGCGATGAAACGAGATCTGGAGTATCTATTAACTGATCTGAATAAATACATTGATAAAATACATAACCGAGATAATAATAAGATCCCTAAATTTTAGTATCCAATACCAAAATAAATTCAACCAGTGTATTTTTAAAAATTGAAGGGTGCAAAGGAATAGAGTAAGTGAGTCCAATTTGATTGTTTTATTTTTATTCCTTTAAATTGTAAATACCCATACTATTTTTTATTTTTAATTATCAAACTTTCAACCATATGCTAGCTAGTTTTTACATTTACACTTATAAAACATTTTTTGTAGAAGGGTTTCTACAAATTGAATTAGATGATCTTTTTAAAAATTTCCCATTAATAAAGAAAAAAGATTATATAGAAGCACTATTTGAGTACCCGTGTATTCTAGTTAATCAGGAGCCATTAATGAGAAAAGAAGATGTTGAATCAGCAGTTTTTCATTGCATGAAACAGCTGAAGTAAATAGAATTAAAATTCATCTTTAATTGTTGGTTTATTATGGAATATAAAGCTGAAGGTTATATAGTTGTGATTTCACCAATTGTCCCAAGGATGGGACTAAGTGTTTTAAGAAAGCATTGGGATATGCTGAAACGACCAATTATGATTTCTAGAAACGGTTTAACAATTTTTGTCTGGCTAGATGGAAGAGAAGTTGCGTTAACTAAATCGCAAAAGGATACTAACAGTACTGATATTGAAATTGAAAAATTATCCTACAGTACCAGTAATCTAAATCCAATATTAAATTCTTCAGAAAAACTGACACTAACCCTACCCAAAATTGCTGAAGGTATAACAATGGATCAGTTTGGGAATCTATTTTCCTTTACCTATTCGGACCTGAACGATTTTGAAATAACTCATATTGCTTGTGGTTACCAATCTCCTCTTTTTAAGTATGATGGTGAAAACTTCGTTAAAGAAAATGTTTTACGAAGGATCCCTCCTATTTTGATTGAGGGTAGAAAGTATATTTATTTTAAGGATTTACCAGAAATCCAGCAAAGAGAATTCTCAGTAAATTGCCCAAATAGAGTAAGTGAAAAAATATCATTTGACGACTACGGCAGTTGGCATTATTACTGGTATGAGCAAAATAAGAGATCTTTGTTTGAACGGGTTTAAAGAACAATAATCTCCAGAAACATATTTCTTAAGATTATATTCAAATTTTACTAGGATTAATCGACAATCATGGTCTTATGTTAAAAGATATAGGGAAATTTTATTCTCAATATTTTATAAAACCCTAACTAATAACGAATTTATAAATACTTAATCTATATATAAAATTGATTAAATCTTATCGTTAATATTATATGGATGAACAAAATAGTATTGCTTATACCATATTAAATATAAAAATAATCACTTGCCCCTTGTTAAAAAAAAATATTTTTAAATTCGGTTATATTATTTTCTACTTTCCAAATTAACTGTTACATTCATAAAGAACAAACTCATTTTTATCTATGAAAAATTTCATTTTACTACTCGTAACTTTTAGCTTTTTAAATGAGTCATACTCTCAAACTCCAATCATACTTAACTTTGATAAGACTAATAACAAATTAAACTTATCTAATGCTAACGCTGATGAGTTAATTCGTAATAGAAAAAAAAATCATACAGAATATATTTTTAAAATCACAAATATCAATACCGCTTATCATATAATAAATATCAATCCTAAAGCTGTTAATAGATCAAATGATATTCCAGATATTCTTAAAGCAATTATGCCTGGTATTACAGGAAATGAAGAATTAATTCCTAGTCCGAATAGAGGGTTTATGAAAGGCCTAACAGGAGGCTCAACCATAGAGGATCAAATTAATGCGATCTTTGAAAGTGCTAATGAGAGCTACAAAAAACTTTCGATGACCTTAACAGAGTCAAAGGCCTTAATAAATTATGTTAATTCTAATTGGGATGATGTAACTATTTGTAAAGTTAAAGGTCACGAAGCCTTAGAAAAGCTATGTGGACATTATGGTGTTACATATTTATATAATAATCCAGAAAAAAATATTGAGCAGTTGAAAGATTCTATAAATGCTTCATCATCTAACTTTATAAGTCGATATGAAGTATTTTCTCAAATAATTTCTAAAATACCCACTAACATTGCATTAACAAAAGAATTTTTAGATAATTCTACTAAGTTTTCAATAGAATACACAAATGTGAAAGCTAACAAGGAAGTTTTTATTAAATGCATAGCTTATATAAAAACGGTTATAAATGCAAACGACTATGTCGAAACAAAGCCATTTAAAGTCACTAGCGATTATGTCACACTTACGACTACAATGATTAAAAATACACCTTTAAGTACTGATGCCTCCCAAGACACTATATTAAAAAGTAACCAATTTTTCTATGCAAGTCATGATTGGGATTTTAGTTTTTCTACGGGATTCTTCTACAATACTTTATATAATAGAGATTACTATTTAACAAACGATAGTATCAGACAAATAAAGCAAGAGAACGGATTAAAATTTGATATTGCAATTGGTGCTTTAGGTCATATATCTTATAGGTTTACTAGTAGAGCTAAAGCTGGATTTTGCTTAGGTGTTGCACTTTCACCATTGGACAGTAAAACAAGGTATCTATTAGGTTGTAGTTATATAAGAGGTAGAAAAAATCAACTAGCCATATCGGCAGGAATAGCTACGAGTAAAGTAAAAACATTGTCTCAAACTGTGTCGGATAATGGTAAAGATCCTCGAGATACTTTACCAACAGGTATTTCTTCTGTACCAACTTATGATAAATGGCAACTAGGGTTTTTCTTTGGACTTACTTATAATCTTTTTAAATAATCAATATTATTCTAACACTCATACTTTAATCTTTAAATTGTTATGGATCCAAGTTTAGTAACCCCTGGTAAATGGAGCAATATCACATTAATTTTTAATGACACTCGAATTGAGAATTTCTCTGTTATTTGGGGCCTTTATACTCACTCTGCAGACGATATACCAAAGTGGTGCATTGCGAGCAGATGGAATGGTTGGAGTACTTCAAGAGGTTATCCTGGGCAAGCTAATTATCCATTATGGTTTTGTGAACCATCATATCTTAGTATACCTATCTTAAATGGTTTGATAGAACATTGTGAAGCAAATCTAGATGAGTTAAGAGAATGGCTTAACCCTTTGAGGGAAACTATTGATAAGTTCAACGCATTACCATTATAAGAAATGAATAATTCGATAACAATAGATAACTAAAATTAAGAACGGGATAATCTATGGATAATTTTATAGGACATATAGTCAGAATATAGATATGTCTGAAAATCAAGTTATATCTTTAAAGGTTAAGAATAGAATTACAATATTGATTTAACATAAAAACTGATACTTTAAACCAAGTATAAAATTAAATAAATATAAAATCTTATTAAATTTCACTACATGCAGATTCATGATTCACTTAAGACTATTCTAACTCTAACAACAAAATTGAAAATTTTTTATAAGCAGTTCGCATATCTCAAGAGCAATTTAGTTGAGCTTGATATGATTAATATTTCTGAGAATGAAAATGTAGTGTCTTTAAGAAAATCATTAATTGCAACAACTACAGAATTAATATTTTTAAACAGTGAATCAATTTTGGAAGAATTTAATAAGGTATTGACACCTGGAGTATTTCCAGAATATAATGACAAAATCATTTTATTAAAGCGAGAATCTAAACCTGCAATTGATAGGTTTAATAAATGGTCAGAAAGAAGATTATTTAGAAATTCACTTGTTGCCCATAATCTGAGACTAAATGATAAAACTTCACTTTTTGAAAGAAAAGAAAAGCTTAAAATTAACGCTCCCAATTTTGATAATGACTTTGTCATTATCTATTATTTACATGTCTATTTATGTATGTGTATTGGAAAACATTTTCCAACACATGTTAAAGAATTGAATAGAGACACAATAATTGATATGATAGAATTTACAGGACAATGGACAAGTTTACATGATGAGTTGCCAATTATTGAAGGATGGTTTAGAAGTTTTAACTTTCATTATGAAGAGCTTTCAAATCATGTTGAATTCTTAAATACAAAAAAATCATAAAACACTTGAATACATTTAATTTATAGGTTCGTTTGCTAGTAAACAGTTAAGGGATTTTATATTATCATTTAAATTATTTCTTGTAAAACACTTTTATTTTCCCAATTTGAACTTCTACATCCTCAACTTTAGGTAATTCGTCAATCCTAACTCTTGCTTCTGGGCTAAAGGACTTAATTTTCACAAACATTTCTCTAATTGGATCGTCGAAATCAGTTTTAATTCTAACTTGCGCCTCAATCATTTGATACCAAGAACTCCACGCAACAGTTTCATCAGCAATTTCCATTCCAGTAAAATTCATTTGATTTCTTGATATAACAAAGCAACAAATTTCTTTTATTTCTTGATTTTCTTTTAACTGTTTATTGATTTGAAGAGAATTGAAAATTGTTTTACTTGAATTATTCGTTGCCCAGTATTTCATCTTTTTAACCCACTCATTCGCTTTCGGGAATAAATTACTCATCCTACTATACCTTTCAGTCATATCCTGAGTATATGGGTCTTGCCATTTAAGTTGAAATATTCCTAATGTTCCTGTTTTACTATCAAATAATACTGCATCAATGTCTGTTTTAATCCCATTATATGAAATATTTATTTCTCTAGGAATTTTGATGATTCTTTCATCAGGAAAGAATCCAAATAGTTCTTTCCTGAATCGATCTTCTCTGCGATTTACAGCTTTATCGTAATCACTTCGATATTTTCTTTTTAGTTCTCTATTTAATAGATCAAAAGGATTACTAAGGCAGCCGGCAATAGAACGAATAGTAATATTCTCCGATACTTGAAAATACATTGGAGGAGAAGTTGAAGGATATTCTAAATAGTAATTGAAATTTTCTTTAGAAAGTGTTAAACAAGAAATAATTTGTTCAATTTCTTGATCGCTTACTCCAAGATAATTTGAAAAAGCACTTATCGTCTTGTCTTTAAAATGAGTATAAGATAATATATTAAGTAAATTGATATTGGGATTCATTTTAACTAGTTCTAAACATGCTTCCATATGCATAATCCCTACACCAGTTACTAGTTCAATAATATCAACATATTTCCAATATTCAATTCCCCCAAATCTGTCAGTTGTATCGAAATTGTCATAACCTTGTAAACGCAGAATATGATAGTGCCCCTGTTGATTATAATACTCATCAATTTCTGAAGTAGTGTTATAGCTGATCATTTTACCATCAGGGCTTTTAATAATTTTTCTTAACTCATACCTAATTTTATTTTCATCAAATGATTTAGATTTTTTCTTTTCGTTTATTAAGCGTTCAACAATTTCTTTTTTAAAAAAATCTATACTCATTTTATCGAACTGCTCAACTCCTGTTGTTTCGTGTGTGTATGAAAATGTAAACTCATTTTCTTTGGGTGAACTTATTGAAATAAGTCCTGCTTTTTCATAAGAAAGTAGCTTTTTGCAAAATTCTATTTTACCACTAAACTGAATATTAGAATCTGTCCAAGAAATCATTTCATCTGTCATTAGAGGAAATGGTTGGTGTACATTCAGATTAATATCTGTATAATACTGCTTTAAAATAGGAGCCCAACCATAATTATAAAATTCACGAAAATTATCAATTTCTTGTTCAGACCAACCATCCTGTTTCCAAAATAGGGGTAAAATAAAATCAATTCTTCTGACTATATTTTGTATTGCCCAATAACTTGCTCCGCCAAAATTATTTTCAAGAATCTTAGCTTCTTCGTCTATTTTTTGTTTTAAAAGTTCGCTTGGTTTCATTTTTGATAATTGCAGATAACTCAAATAATATTATTCCACTTGACTTCAACAGCAAGATACTCCCATATTATGATTCTTACAGTTGTACCAGAATTGAAATTCATCATATAATGGTAATTATTCGGTTGAACTGTTATCCATGGAGAGTTCACTAACCTTGCTTCAGTAACAGAGATTAAAGCTCGACTCCCTACTTCGGGAAACTTGTCCATTTCTAATGGAGCAAAAAAAGAATTTTCCTCTTCAATTGTCAGCATATGTAATGGTTTCATCCAAATGCTACTTGGGTCTTCTATGATTGGCTGACTATTCTCAAATTTAGTATGACCTTTAGCCAATTTTACAAGTACATTATTTACCCTATTTTCTTCTATTTTAAAAAATATGTTTCCATTACTTTCATTTTTAGCAAGGTCAAGTCTAGCTTTGAGTTTAGGTTGCCTAATCAAAATGTCTTTTATTCTTTTTCTATTAAGTTTTTCGATATCACTTGTCCCACAAATGACACACTCAATAAGACAAGCAAAATACTGCTCATCCAACGAAAACCCATTATTACATTCTAAACAAGAGCGAACCATATGTAAATGGTCAGGAAATGGCCTATCAAGTAATATTTTTGAAGGAACATGATCGTTTGTATCTGGCTCTCTTATTCCACAATACAAACAAAACTCGTCAAGACGATTATCGCTATGTGGCATTTCTCTGTATTTCATTAAAGTAAATTAAGATAATAAGAGTGAAACTGAATCCCATTCAGTTTCTCAATCATCGTATTAAATTGATTTTTAGTTTTTCAACGACCATCATCAAAGTAATCACTGCTAAAATTAGCAATATGACATTCATGATGATGACAGCTCTTAATTGATATCTGTCAGCTCTTTTTTTTGCAGAATCTTAAAAATTATAATACCAAAATTAAAAACCTTTCATTACAAAGCATTAAAAAGAATTTTTCCATTCTTAAACATAGAGATATCTATGTTTTTTACCAATGACAAAGGGTCAGGTAAAAAAGCTGGGGAGTAACTGATAAAATATTAACTTTACAGGT
>ERZ724508.99-NODE-99-length-59126-cov-6.253999_pt1 | contig 59126 bp, 82 predicted proteins | sample MGYA00376041_ERZ724508 | MGnify/ENA primary metagenome ERZ724508 (study PRJEB28724, sample SAMN07190887) | wastewater metagenome | isolation source: effluent of sewage treatment plant in Hong Hong | place: USA: Christiansburg, Virginia | collected 2016-03-01 ...
AACACTTCGGTGTGCCAAACAGAATCAAGACGATTGGATACAAGGAGGAGTTCCTTAACAACTTCAGTGCTCTGTATATCCTAATGCTTGCGGATATTGTGGTTGGTTTCAGCATCTTTGGGGTCGGTGCCTTCATGCCGACCTTCCGTGCAAGATCAAAGATAATAGCTAGCAAAATGCTCAAAGAATCCCTTCTCACACTGGTGGCATTCAACAGTCTGAACATTGCTTATAGTATGGGAATTCAAACCACTTATGGAACCGAAGACACACAATCTCCCTCACTTGTTGCAGGAGCTTGCGCCTTGGCATTGCCGTTTACCATGATTGTCGTGATGGTGTTGGTTGATCGAAAGGAATTCGGTCAATTCAGTTCCCTATTCAGGAAAAATGGGACTTGCCAAAGTTACTTTACTATAACCCTCATATATCGTATCGTGTTGGGAGCTTCTCTGAGTCACCAGAATGAGGTCGAGGAGTCTACCATCGTCAACGTATTCTTTGGTATTTTTTTACTCTCTATCTGATTGTGAACCGACCCTCCAAACAAGCATATCACATCACAACTGTCAACTGTCGGGGGTTATTATGTCAGTGCACCGGTCTCGCAATACTGAGTGTTACTATGTTCTATCGCAGTACGAGGAGCAACACTCCCAATAATATAGCATATCGTATCTTCAACCCTGCCCTGCTTGAGGTTGTAATGATATTCGGCTGCTTTGGCCTCAGCACAGGCTGCCTTGGATACGAACTGTACTTGAAGTACAAGGAATGGACTCAAAAAAATGCCACTAAGGCTGAATCCACCGAAGCAGCTAATTTGGTTGAACCCGATAAGGAGCTTATCGACAGGTCTGTTCAAGGACAATCATTTGCCTGGCTGACCGGCATCTATATCAAAAACGACACCTTCCAGACATCGTCATCTGTCATCTGATCGAAGAGAAGTCGAAATTCTATCGCGTGTTAGGTATGTCGCATATTAGCTTAAACCAATTCATTTCAATCGAATAATATCAGCTACATTAAATCCTCCTGATCATTCCATTTTTCTTGATCGGGCCATCGACTCAGTTAATTTGTTCAATGATAGAAGCGACAGCGGACTCAGGCAGTAAGGATGCCCTACTGCAAAAGCTGAAAGACCCTTCAGCACCCCTCACCGACTTCATTGGCCATGATCTGTGCGTAGAGCTGTTCCGAGCCAACGATCCCGTCGTTCACGCATAGTAGGCATTTGAATTAATCGGAGTCTCAAGACCGGACACTTCCGAGAGCTGGTCAGCTACGTGAGCGTGGTGGGTCCTGAGCACGAACTACTCAGAAGCTTCCAATACCCTCAGATAGCCTGCGATCTATTGATGTCAGAGCACCCGCGCGTTGCTGAGATGCTCCTGCAGGACATGTAGACCAACCCTACCAACTGCTTGCTTTATAAAATGCTGGACTACTTCAATGGTGAGCCCAACTACGTGCTATCAAGCTACATCATGAAGATCCTCACAGTACTGTTCTTCCACCATCCTGTACGGATCCAGTAGTTTCTCTTTGAGAACAGCTTTCCTCACAAGATGCTTGGGTTTATTGCAAGCCGTTCAGTTAGTGAGTTCCTTGTCAAGCTGATAGTTGTAGACGATGAGGCCCTGCTGCTTTTATATTTCGAACCTCGAAGACAGCTGTTGTTAGAGGTTATTCGAGTATATCAAGAAAACCAAGCAAGCGAAGAAATCCTCAGTCAGGTTAACTACTTGTTGGGGGAGGTGCTCGCCAAACTCTGGTCCAGCAAGTACAAAGAATCGGGCAAGTTTTCAGCCGAACTTTTTCGTATTGTCGAAACATGTCTCGAGAACACTGGGCTCTATGAACAGGAGGCACTGATATCTACAATCACCAAGAACATCTCTCTGCACAGCGACGAAGCTCCATTTCTCATAAAAAGCCTTTGTCGTCGAATCTTTAAAGAACTTTCTCTGAGTAAGTCAGATACGCTTGACACAACCTACCGCCAAAACATCCCCAAATTTACCTTAAGGAAAATGAGACTCCTTCATGCACTCACCTCTATCTTCGTTGGGAACCTCGGTATAATTGAACCTCTATTATTGAGCTTGGACTACTACGGAATGTTATTTGGGCTAATGCAGAAGCACGAATGGAACAACCTTATTCATGTTGAAGTTGAGAAGATAGTCAAGGCTAGCCTCATATCAAATAACGAGAATGTTTACATTGCAATGTTCAAAAAAGGAGATTTCACAACATGTGTGGCACAAATGATCAAAAAGGAGAGGGAGGCCAGCAAATTCGGTAAAGGTTACGCCGGATGTCTCACCAACATACTCATAGCAGTCAGAGACATCATCAAGAGGGACACTGAGATTGGCAATTGGATTCGTCGAGACTATCCTGACTTGTAGTCTCTGATCGATAACTATGTTGTTCCTAAGTTAGAGCTACATAGTGTGGATTTGGCAGGATACAAGGTAAATGCTGGATTCGCTGTGGCAAAGTACGAGGAGAGCAGCCTGCTGGATAAATACAAGACCTTCCTGGAGATGGAACCAATGGAGCAGACCCCAACCAAGTCGCAGATAAAGGAGATGCTGGAGGAGATTGAAAACGAAAGTGAAGTTAACGAGCAGTTAGTGAAGGATGAAAACGATTCAGCCCCGAATACTGGGGAAGCAGTTTCTTTCGGCCCCGAGCCAACAAACGAGTGATAGATAATGCTTGCTAGGCATGAAAACTTTCAATTCGCTATTAAACATTGTCACATATCGTTTTCTTTTTTGGACAAACGCTGTAAGAAGCTTTCGACACGTTTGTTCTTTCTTACCATTTCCTCGTTGAGCAGCGTCACCATTCGGATGGTCACTATGAACTCCTTCTTGAGCATTCTCACAAAGAGGATGTTAAAGATGATGCCCAGACCAGCCACAACTATTCCCACTACCAAGAGCATTGTTTTGAGGATCGTATAGAGACGCAGTGAACCCACAAATTCATCTTCGATGTTTGCTTGGTCCTTCTCGAAGAGATCGTTACAGATCTCCTCGATTCTCTCTAACAGCCCAAGTTTGAGTATGTTCTGTTACAGAAAGAGCTCTGCAGTGAGAGTTTCCCCGTACTGCGACATTGCCAACTCACTGGAAAGCGAAGAATTTGGGCTGCACAAAAGTGGGTTGGTGCAGTCGTAACTGAAATTCGTCAGGCTGTTACGCAACACATAGTTTACCTTTCTGTCAGAAATGGCCTGTTGAATCCAATCCTCAAGGGATAAACCACTGATCTGTTCTGTCCGATTGAAATTGAACACAAACTTCTTGAGATTGACTAAAAGCATAATTCGACCATTGCGCCATTCGTAACCGCTGATCTGATGTTGAATATTTTGACGAACTGACTCAACATTCTGATACTTGACTGCAAACTGGCCGATGATAGCGAGTGATGCCAGTGCCAAACTGACATACAACAGGCCGGCAGACCTTCTGTACCCAGTGTAATCAATTTATCCATTTCGCTTTCTGCGCTATCCGGAGTTATCCTCCTGAAGCTCTGAATTGTCCTTGCATTTGCTGTTCATGTTATTGTTGGCAGGGATCAGTTCATTTTGAGATGGCAACGTTCTATAGCTAGAACTGTTATTTCTCAAGCTCGAGTCAAGCTCCAGTAGGGTGTTTATATCGTTCATAACTTGCTCCGTTTCAGTGGACACAATTAGCTCATATACACTATTCTAGCGGTTGGAGATTGTCCTATTTCCAATTTCAACAGGAACGACGCAGAGCATGACTACAGCCACCAAGAGCACTGTCAGAATGATGTTGAACTTGTTCATCTCATTCAGTCCCTTGTCCAGATCGCCCTTGACAACACTGATGAGTTTGTGAGTATTATCGGTGATGTACTTCCAGTAGAAGAGCGGGATTGTTGTTTCGTTGAATTTGTTGCCATTCGAAATTTCTATACAATCGCTCGCCGAATTGGCCAGGATGTCCATCAGAGACAGGTAGTGAGTTGCTCTTGAAGTTATTATCTCGATAGGCTGGCCTGATAGGGTGTAATAGTCTTGCGGCATATAGTTATCCTGGAATCGCATGTCAATCGTCACTATTGATTTCAGGGATGAGCAAATACTCCCCAACATGTTTAGTGAATCTTCAGTATAATTCTTGGTAGCATAGCCTTGTGAGTAGTAGCTGTCGGTCATCAGTTGAGAATCGATGGCATACAAAGTCAGACCTTTACTGGTGCTTCTAGCAATAAAATTTTGGAGCCTGTATGTGCTCCCTATCATTTTATAGCTCAATTGTTCGGGGGTTGGGTCGCCTGACCATGACCCGTTGAAGAGCACAAAGCATAGCACAGAACCTAAAAGCCCAAATAACACTACTGCATGCATAGCTGCGGCAAATTTCCCCATGATTGGTGGAACAGTAGCTCCTTCGACCTTCTTGATTACATCGATGGTCTCGTAGGAACTGTTTCCACCAGTTGACTTGGACTCGTCATCATTTATCTCAATGAATTGGTTCACCTTTTTCATACAGTCACCAACCTCCAGGTCATCGTTGAGCTGAGTATCGGCGAAGTAGGTCTGGCTTTAGTTGTGGATACTTAGATGAATGGGTGGTGGGTGGGGATAGCGGAAGGATGTTGAAAGTGGCGAGCTGAGCACACAGGTATAGCTCACCTAGTCGATGCTGATGGCTAGCTTAATTGCTGCGACAGGCTGGTAAACTTGTTACACTTGGAGAACATTCTTCCATTGACCTCGAATGTTCTGAAGTGCATTAACGATGTCTGGCTGATCGATCAAGCGCATATCAATCCTTTCGTCGCTGATGTAGCTGGGACTTTGGTCCTTGTCGAACAGAATGTAGTCAGCATCGTCGTTAAGTTTTTTGACATTCGCTATTACGGACAGTTCGTTGAGGATACTGACAGAATACTTAACCACAACGTTGCACGGTACGATACGATCGCAGCTGTCCAAAAAGAATATTGGGTTGACATCCACGCCCAGCAGGTTGTTGATGTTGTACCTCCGAAGCTCCCGCATGCCCCGTAAATGCTCCTCCCGGTAACAAGTTGGAATGAGAAATTCCATCGACTTCCCAATGAACTCTCCCTTCGCGAAATTGGTTCGGATGAGTTTGAGGAAATTCACAGTTGAGTTCTCGATAATTGCGAAGGTTTGCTTGCTGAGTGACACCTTGATGTAAAATGATTTGGTGTCTTTGCGGTGATCGATGGCCGGCACATCACTGCTCTTCCTTAAGAGCTTGATGCTGGACTGTGCAAGCTACTTGTAGTTGGTTGCCATGAGCAGGAACAAGTTAAAGATGATGCTGCCGCTGAACAGGTGGATCTCTTCTTCAATTGGCTTGATCGTGCTGTGATAGAAGTTGTTCATGGCATTGAACCGCTGAAGGATATCAGGGCCCAGTTTCCTGAGCACTGTGAGCTTGCTGTAGGGTCTGCACACCTCCTGCCAGAACTGTAGTTTAAGGTCCACGAGTTCCCGAATGTCACGTTTGAGCACTTAAAAATTGACTTAATAGTCGAATGCGTTTTCGAACTTCTGCTTGATGATGTAGACTTGTTCAACCTTGGCCAGCTCCACCTCGAGGATAGTTTCGAGTCGCCGTACTTGAATCATTGAGAAGAAATCATGGTGTGGGTTGCACTTAACCATCAGGTATTGCTAGACTGCGAGGGGAAACTGATCTTCATCGACCAGGGTTCGGATGAGGTACTCCTCCAGAAAGTTGGTGGCTCGACCCATTCCGAATTTGAGTTTCGCCCAATTGTAGTGCTCACGGATAAACAGTCGATCGAATGACACTTTTCTATTCGATTCGCGACATCCGCAGTCAACCTACCGACAATGCTACCTATGGGCTTTTTAGATACCCACTTGCTCAAATGGTTCCTGCAGTTGTTCTTCCACATGCCTAACGTACATCATGTATTGACTGGCACTCTCGATTTCGTTCAGCTTCATATTGAAGATTTGCTGCATCCTCCGTAGAATCACGTAGAAACTGCAGCCCATCGAACAACAGGTAAGCAGGATAGCGAAGTACCAACGATCAGTTGCGATATCCAACGTGTTGCTCAAGAAGATGGTGAGATGCATAAACCAAAGGCCACCGAAGCCACCGAAGTACAGTCCATTATCAGATGGGGTGTTGAATGGCAGCTATCGGTAAATCCAGACCAGCAGAGCCAGCAATGCTAGGAAGTTGTAGAACATCCAAGCCGCCTCAATGGATCTCAAGTATAGATCACCAATGAGATATAAGAACAGAGGTAGCTTCCATACCTCATCAAGCGACAGTAGTCCGAAGAAGATGTTGATGAGCCCAATTGATCCAAGCCCAGGCGTAACAGCAATCCCTACATACCAGAAGTAGTTCTTGCGGGTGATGAGTGTGCCCGTCAGCGCCAGTACCATCAAAGGCAACGCGAACGGCAACTCATTGACAAAGTGAACGCTGAACAGTTGAAGGAATAGAAACACGGGGTGGTGTGGAGGCACAGCGGCCAGCAATTCCACAAGTTTCTTTCTGAATGTCATTAAATTCCATTCGCAAGGTAGTGCAGACTGTTGCAGCTCGGATTATAAAAGCAACTGGGCATGTCAATAAAATAGTTTCAGGTACTGCAGAAGCTTGGCGAGGGGGCCTACAGCAGCGTCTACAAGGTCAAGCGATTGGTCGATAATACCGAGTACGCACTCAAACGAGTCAAGCTGGGCAACCTTTCCGAGAAGGAAAAACAAAACGCTCTCAACGAGGTTCGCATTCTCGCGTCCGTGAGGCATCCCAACATCATCGGCTACAAGGAAGCCTTCCTCGACGAAAGTTCGAACTCCCTCTGGTAGAGACTGTCGTTAATTGTAGTATTGTGATGGAGTTCGCAGACAATGGTGACCTCTACCAGAAGATTACTGAGCAGCAGAAGCGTAGTCAGCAGTTCACTGAGCAGGAGATTTGGACGGTGCTCATCCAAGTTGTCAAGGGGTTAAAGGCGCTGCACGATCTGAAAATTCTCCATCGAGACCTAAAGGTACGGACGAAACTAATGAAGAGTGCCAACGTATTTCTTACTACAGACAACATTGCTAAGCTTGGAGACATGAATGTTTCCAAAGTGGCGAAGCGTGGACTATGTGAGACTCAGACAGGCACACCGTATTACGCTAGCCCCGAAGTGTGGAAAGATCAAGCCTACGACAGTAAGAGCGATATCTGGTCACTGGGCTGTGTAATGTACGAAATGATCACACTGTACCCTCCTTTCCGTGCAGAAGATATGGAGGGGCTGTACAAGAAGATTATTCGCGGGAGCTATGCCCGAATTCCCGCACAGTACTCCCAAGATCTGAGCAATATGATCAGAGCACTGCTCCAAACTGACCCGAACCTACGACCGAGCTGCGGTACAGCTTGCACTTAAATCAGATAAGATATTGGCAATGCCGGCAGTCACCAAACACCTCAACGAAAAGACTTTGATAGAACCTGACGAGAGTGCTCCTGAGCTATTAAAAACAATACGGATCCCGAAGAACATGCACTACTTAACCTAAAAGCTACCGAAACCCAACTACATCCCAGTTAAGTATCGGAGGAGTACGATTGGGGTCATTAAAAATCTTGCGAGTTCTCTGTAGGCCAAGCCTGACCATAACAGTTCAAGCGTCGATGGTTCCTCCTTGCCGTCGCTGAAAAAAGAACGAGCACAGCGCGAATAGACAATCGAAAGATTGCTGAGAAGACAGAAAAAGAGATAATCGTCCAATCGTAAGGAGAAAAATGGAGGTCTTGGGCTGGAGGTTTCAGGCCATAACTACGATGCAAGGTTAGAACGTCACATGGATGAGGCATTGGTGCTTCCCAAAATTCATCAGGATCATGGCGGCTACTAGAATAACAAGATTAAATAGATTCGCGATGTTTACCGAGCCAACAGCATCATCCGAGCAAAGCGCACCAAGGATTGACGGACTATCTCATATTAAATTTTAGCGGGTCAGCTCGCCAGCCAAGGATCTTGGGTTGCCAGCAACTCGTAGGTCTTTTTCCGAGCATACCTGATCGCCCCTTCTGCGTATGTACCGAAATCGTCACCGAGTTAGCTTCCGATAAATACAATGTTATGCTAGTCGCGAGTTTTGCAGCTTGAGCTGTCCTTGAATTTGGATTCTATCTATGCGGTGGTGCCGAGCTTGGAGATGGATTGGTAACACGATCGAATGTATTTGTTGTGCCGGTAGGAGCGCTCGGCCATCACCACGTCTTGAAGTTCAGGACTATCGATGTTCCCTTCGAGGAACATATCAGCAATCACTTTGAGTGCGTATTTCTTTTTATTCTCAATGATTTGATGGGTAGTATAGTCTTCTCCGAACCTGTCCTCCCACTGCTTTATCTTATCGGCGAGGAAGAAGAAAGCGAGTATTCCACAACTGAGATCGGCTGGTGACACCTCAATGAGTTCCGTAAATGGAAATTCCTGCGAAAAGTAAGCGTTACCACAAAATTTGACTCGCCAAAAGGCCTTCTTGAACACGAAGAACAATTTGACAGCATAGGCTGGCTCCTGCCCTGAGAAGAATATTCGTTTTGATTCCGATAAGCGACTGACTTGGATATGGGCACTAGTGGCTAAAGGAACACTCCACACAACCTTGCTGCACTTATATCGGCATTTGCCAGTGATGACTTACACAGGCTGCTTATCGTTTATAATCTCCACTACTGGCTCACATAGTCGAACAATGCCAGTCTGCTTCGTATGCTTCTCAGCTCTTTTGATAATTCCATTCACGAGGGCTCCGAGACCCTCTCTGATTTTGAGCTCATCGGTCACCTCATTGGCCAACCCGAGATAAACTTTGAGGTTTTCAATGGAGTATGCGCCCGAACTGATGGTATGAAACAATGACAGTTTGTGACAGGGTATGCATTCTTCCGTTTCGATGGTGTCCACAATGAGTTCCAGTAATGCCTTGTCAACGAAGAACTGTTTGATATATGTACGCATATCTACTTTATCGAGCTTCTCGATAAACTAAGCGTATATTCTTTGCTTCTAGATGCTATGAGGCTCTCTGTTCAGTTGGCCAGTGAGAAGTTCAAATTCAGCAACCAATGAGGCAGTGTGACTTAACATCTCTTCAATTTACCTTCGGTGAGCAACGTACAGCTCACCAAGATCTTCCATCTCAAGATAAGATCCCTCGCGCCTTCCATGAACTGTCAGCCCGTGCATATACTGTTTGTAGGTAGTCAGTTCCAGCTATTTCATCCAACGCAGGGCGAAAGTGTGCTCGGCAGATAGCCAAGTCGCTCCATGCTCAATATGGGCAGTCTTCAAACGAAAGCGGTTGTCTTCGATCCACTTAACTCCTTGTGCTTATGGTAGAGTCACGATTCCTTAAGTTCGGATTCTTCCTCCTGCATAATCGTTTGCCTCCAAAATGATCACTGATTTGCCTGCAGATGCTAGCACTTCCGCTGCTTGCACGCCTGAAATACCAGCACCGATCACTACATACTCGTAGTATTCCACCGGCAGTTCCTGTAGCGATGACAACCCTTCGGCTACTCCCTAAAGCCTCTTCGTTGTTATTAACTATTTCAATATGCCAGCCAAAATATGTTGTGCTTCCGTGTTATGTAATCCCATCACAATGGAAATTCGTCTGAGTTGGCTCGGAGCCTAATCCATGCCAGTTATTTAATTAATCCGCGGCAATGTTGCTCACCCAGTAGGAAGTAGTGATGATCTGTTCTTACTGCTCCAGCCAAACCGATTCAGTGCTGGCTCTGAGCTGCCAACACTACATATGTATTCCTTGTGCCATCAAACACAGTCCACGCTCAGCAGCTCCTGAAATCACATGCGAGATCTGTGGATTGAAGACTGCGATTGCAGAACAGGCACTCGGTAGGCTTCGATTGCTCGCTACACTGGGCTCTGCCGACGGTGAATCTGGCACGCATGATCTCGCCAGCATCCAAGAGGCTCTGAAGAAACTGGATATGGAACAACATGACTGTTCCAGAAAGATAGCCAAGCTGACCGAGGTGTTTAACACATCAGTAGTGAAGATACGACAAAAATTCACAGTGTTGCGCACGCAAATCGATAGCAAAGAGAGTGCGCTTATCGCCTTAGCATAACGGCACTACAAGGATCATCAGGCCAAACTTGAAAGGCTGATAATACAGATCGCCCAAGAACGATAACACTTATTGGACCCTACTTCTACACCCAGCAAGGTCAAACTTGACCTTAGTCAGCTCTCCCGACAGATAGAGGTACGCTTCTTGTAAATCAGGCTGACTTCAAAAATATGCAGAGAAGCATCGAACTGGATATCAATCTGAAGCCCCTCCATAACTTAGTGTTCGATTTGGAACTAAAGCAGTCCAATAAGGATCCCATTGAGAAGACCGCTCATAAAGAAGAACACAGGTCGGAAATACGAGAGCCATTGACAGTTGCCAGCCAGCCTCAATAGCGAGAGAATGACTTGATAAAGCACAAGGACTCACGAAACTATTTCAGCCGGGAAGATAGCTATCAACGCATAATGGACAAGCTCAGCGAGAGCAAGAAAAAGATGAACGAAAGCCTGTCGGTGGTGAAGAAGTAAGGTGGTTTTGATAGTTGTAGCCGCAGCATAACGAGCGACAGCAGCAACAACGCACCGTCTCCGCAGCTCAAGCCGCAGACCATTGCCAAACCCAAATTTCTGCTGCAACAGCCCTGATTCTATTTCAAATGTCAATATGCCCACTTCGCCGTTCAGTCGTGTTGACTCCGTTCATATGCTGCTGCCGCTTGCGATGGGTTCAGTATCGCAACAAAGCAGCAGCTCGTTCGGTTGTTGTGCTCATCCGCTATGGCTATGGTGGTGGGTATGCAAGTTGAAATTTAATTATTATTCGGTTCTAGCCTGCACCCTTGATGAGCTCCATTGAGAAGCTAGACTTCACAGGTGACAACCCGCAGCCTCGCTTCGGTCATACTGTCACCTTCATCGACAAGCACCGTGCCATACTCTTTGGTGGGGCAGTTGGGGATACAGGTAGCAAGCGAGTTTAAGTGTAGGTAAGTACATCATCACCGGCGACATCTTTCTCTGTGAGACTCTCAATAAGAAGTTTCGGAAGCTTGATCCAAAGGGTACAGCTCCTTCAAGCCGGGCTGCTCATGCTACTGTTTTCCACGATAACGTCCTGTACATCTACGGTGGTGCACTAGGAGGTACATACAAATCTTCTAAGTAGGTGGTGAGCTTGCTGACGATAACCTGTATATGCTGAACATCAAAGCAGGGGAGGAACGAGCTGTTTGGTCGGTGCGCAGCAACCAAACTGTAACTCCCGGTCGCCGCTACGGTCATGTAATGGCTTACATGCGGCCATGGCTGGTAGTATTCGGGGGTAACACTGGAAATGAACCCGTAAATGATGTGTGGGTTCTCGACATTGTTACCATGGGGCAATGGACTTCGGTGCCAACAGGGCAGGATATACCCAAACCACGAGTGTACCATTCTGCTGCAGTATGCCGAGCAAAGAATGGAAGTGCAAATGGAATGTTGGTCGTATTCGGAGGTCGTGCTAGTGACCAATCTGCACTAGATGATACCTGGGGCCTGCGAAAGCATAAAGACGGTAGGCTCGATTGGGTGAGCGCGCCAATGAAACAGGGATGTGCACCACCGAGCCCACGGTATCAGCATTCATTATTGTTTCTCGGAAAGCTTATGCTTGTGGTGGGAGGTCGCAACAATCAAGTGGGGGAGTCACTTCCGTTCGACATCTACAATACTGAAACGTCAGAGTGGTTCAAACTTCCTTCAATTGAAAAGTTTCGGCATGCTGCTTGGATCATGGAAAACTATCTGTACGTACACGGAGGGTTCGATCAGGATTCCCCGAACGTCCCTACTGAAAAGCTTTTGAGAATTGATCTAGCAAAGGCATTTAGGGAGTATCCTCAACTTCTACAAGAACTATCCGAAGAAACGGGGAAGGATCTCAACACAATTATTCCACAAAATCAGGTGCACCATATGCATCCGACCAACAGGTCATCCACAGCAAGTCAATCCAAAGAACTCACATCGAGCTACCCACAGTCCCAGAATTTCCAGCGTCAAAGAGAAGAGAATAGGAAGATACTGACCAGCAGCCGACCGATCCGTTTGTGCAACGAGGCGGTGGTTGTTGCCTACGACGAGCAGATTGTCAGAAAAATAGGCATCGATAAGTTGGAAGAAGAGAGTCGAAGGTTGAAGGAACCCCTCCTGCCTCAACAATCCAAAGTGTACCTTGAAAAGATATACACCACCGTGCTCTCCAGCTACTTTATGAAGCCCAATCCCGCAAACTTTCCGTTTATGCAGGACCTCATCTATGCACTTCTGGATGAAGTCGATAAGATTGTTTCTTAGGAGCCTACTCTTCTCAGACTACGAGCACCAATCAAAATTTTTGGTGATCTGCATGGGCAATTGAGCGATTTAAACAGGCTGTTTGAGGCGTTCGGAGCACCCACTGACGAGCTGCCATACGGCGATATCGAATCTACCGACTACCTGTTCTTGGGTGACTATATTGATCGAGGTAATCGAAGCCTATAAGTAATTCTTCTTCTGTTCGCCTTGAAGTTAAAGTTCCCGTAGAATGTACATCTACTCCGTGGATCTCATGAGGACATCGCCATCAACCGGCATATGGGCTTTAGTGATGAATGCCAGAGCAAGGTGGGCCAATCAGCCGAAATGACTAATAGCTATTTCCACATCATCAACCGAATCTTCCAAAAACTACCACTGGCTGCCATTGTGGAGAAGAAAGTGTTCTGTGTCCATGGTGGAATAGGTGTAACACTAAAAACACTGCAGTAGCTGGACGGTATTCGCCGCCCAACTGAAGTCAACCATGAACCCAAGTCAAACCAAGAGCGAATAATTCACGAACTGCTCTGGAGTGACCCCACGAACGATGCTAACGATAGTGCCAACACAATCCACGACTACTTCAAGAACAAACAGGTACAGCGAAATTCTAACTCAGACGGTTAGATTTGGGCAGAACCGCGTCAGCAAATTTTTTGCCGATAACAACATCATGGCCATGGTGCGCAGTCACGAACCCGTTCAGGGCGGTTGGAGTCAATCTAACAACGTCATCACAGTATTTTCCTGCACAGACTATTGTGGGCAGAATAATGATGCAGCCATTATCGTCGTAAAGCGTAACGAAGAAATCGCTCCGAAGGTTCTACCTAACATTCCCGGCAGAAAGGAACCACGATGGTTGACACTCGATGATGGCAAGCGTCCCAAGCAACCCGAAGAGCAGATGTTGAGGAGCCTGAACGCTACACCACCCCGACGATGATGTTATGGCCTTTTAACGACTGCCTGTACTTGAAATTACTACTTATCAATCACGTTGCTGGAGAATATCTCGGATCTCCTCCTACCGGTTCTTCAGGTTGCGGTCTAGTTCGTCCATGTTAGCCAAAGGTGTGATCGGTGCCAAGGGGATTCGGGAAATAGATGTCTTAGGTCGAGCCGCAGTCCCGCCTCCTCCGTGTTTGCTTATCATGCTACTTATCTTGTTTGCCTTGCGATATTCGTTGCGCAATCGATTCAGCGCATACTGAGATTTTTGGGCTTGGATGCGTAAGAAGATGTCTTGGTTGGCTCTGCTCACAGTCTTCAGATTTTCCTTGCGACGTAAGAATAAGCAGTTCAGCCGATTTTCCCTGATGTTTTCCTGCAACTCAGCATTTTTCTCCATTGCGCGATACTGCTTCTCGGTAGAGACAATGCTGTCACGCCGCATCTGCCTCGCCGTACTCAGGATTTGCGAGTGTGAGCGTTGTGAGATGGGTCCTGTGTCGGATAGTCGTTTGGAATTGACCTCAGTAAACTGGAGGGTGTTTAACTGAATCATAACTACTATAATCAAGGCATACATCAGACTGCTTGTGCACTTTCAATGATATCCCGACGTGCCTTGGTGAGGTCTGCGAGTAACCGGATGTTTTCTTCCTGGCTTAGTTCTTCCTTACGCATTTTATTGAGATCATGGAGGAACTGTTTACTGAGCTCCAGATCAGAGCGTAACAGCACAATGTTGACGTTTCTAACAATGCACTGCCTGAGCAAGTTACTGTTTGGTTGCCCTTTGAACTTCTTGAGCCAGTGGATGAGGAACATGACGTAGTAGAGTGCCGGCGACTTAGACGACATTTCTTTCAGCGATGCATAGCACAACTCCAGTGGCATCTTCTCCATGAAAAATCTTGCCAGTTTGTTCTGGCCGATTGCCAGCAGCCCGCCAGTATTGTTCAGAAACTTCACAAAGAATGTCTTGAACTTGGCCTTCTTTTTGAGCAGCAGTGCGTCAAGGAATTCCAGCAGCAGCTTATCATCGGTCTACGATTCCAGGAAGTAAGTGTAGAATTACTTGCTCTTGGCCTCGTTATCCAGCAGTTCCAGCAGCACCTCAGTGTAGACCAGGCTACTATTGAATACGACTGCGAGGCTACTGCTTCTAAAATCCTCCTGCTTGGCCCGTAGCAGGTTTAGCTTGTACAGCAGCTTGCTAGCAAGGAACTTCCTGACCACGACGTTGTTGAGCTTGTCCTTATCCTGCAGAGATATCACGTTGTTGAAGAAGATGTCTGCAATCTCGGACTCGTGGTCGATGCTGGTCAGCTTCAGCAGAATAATACGCAGGTAGTCGCTCTTAATTGATTGGTCCTCAACGATCTTCTGAGCTCGCTATTTCAGATAGGTTTTGTATTATGTCGGAGCCGTGGTTTCCCATTCGATGATGTCAGTCCATATCTCCCCACCATGGGCAGCCACGAAGAATACGAATGATAGCATAGCCTTACCCCTTTCGTTAAACTTCTTCGGGATCTTCTTCAGCTTCAACTTGGCCTACTCCTCTAAGATGGTGAAATCAATCAAATTTTGCTGGTAAAGGTTGTAGACCTGCTATACGGCTTGATGGCTGGAAACTCGGATCAGATAACGGATTTGCTCTTCCGTGGGGTGACTGGGAAATAGCTTCAGGAAGATGCTGTAAAGACTGTCGATGGTATTTGGATCCGATACCTCTTGGAGGAAATAGCTCAGTAGTTCGAGGGTTTGCTAACCAATAAATGGGAGCGATCGAACAAAGCTGAGAATCTTTTCATGCGAACACTCCTCCATACTGATGTTCAGGATGATCTTGATCATCGGTCTTTCGAGTTGCTCGTAGGCCTCCCTGCCATTCTTGAACGAACTTGGGCAATACAATACTTTCGTAAATGCTCTGAGCACCTCCTCGGGTGATTTCAGCTGCGAGATGTTCCTGAGGATGCACTCTCTCAGCAACGTGACATCACTCACCCCGCTAACTAACCACAGGATGCGGATTAAGCTGAACACGTCTTCCGAGTGGAGCATGCCGTTCTGTATCTGTGGCGAAATCAGCGACTTTTGGTAGGGTGCGCTATACTGATTACGCCTTTACGAAGTCTTTCGTGCCAAAGTGAACACCTGCGGCTTGTTCTCGATATCCTTCAGTTTTTTCTTTCTCTTCTCATCCTCATACATCCTCCGGATCTTGAACCACACCAATGCTGACTGGTTGAGCGGCTCCACTTCACCAACCGTCGAGCTACTAGCAAGCTTGTCCAACACCGAAAGAAGTTCAAGCGCGCTGTTCATTCCTTATTAATAATATACGCTAAGATCAGCTCAAACCTTCTCATTGACGCAGTTTCGTCCCGCCTCAGAATAGATCGGAAGGCAGCAGCATTTATAGGTCTCTTGAACCGGCTCAGATTCAAATAATATATTCTCTAATGCCACAGATATACATCAGGGCCATCACCAACCGCAAGCAAGCGTACAACTATGAGAACGACGATCTCGTGCGCACTATTAAGGAAAACATCGAGCACAAGGAGGGTGTCGGACAGGATCAGTTCAAGCTTATCTACGGTGGCAAGCAGCTGAACGAAGATCAGAAGATCATCGACTGTGGAATTAAGCCCGGAGACACCATCCATATGATTATGACGTTAAGAGGCGGCAGCTTCCACCAGTGATAATGCCTATGCTCATACCCTCGCAGTATTGACTTTCGTCGAGTTGGATTGACCGCCCGTCTCAGGTTATTGACACTGGCTCGGCAGTACCGATAGATTTGTAATAGCTAGCCATCCATAGTATGATTGCCGGAGGCGTCCGGCATCTGCCAGAATAATATATCCGATGGAGTCAGCCAAGTAGTCAACGAGGATCAGTCACGGAGACTTCCTCCTTACCATCATCAAGCTGTCTGACCAGAAGTTGAACGTACATGTGCTCGCCCGTTCTACTGGATAGGTGTTTCAGGAGAAAGAGTTGGTGCTGACTCGGCTCAATTATCAGGTAGCTGCTGACAGCTAACTTAGTCGGTTATTCAAGCATTAAAAGGCGAAAAGAAGGAGCTCAAAGCTGAGCTGGGTGAGGTAGACTGCGATGGTTGCAGAGTGCTAGAGCTGAGAGTGAGTTTCGAGCATCCACTGTTACCCACCATTCGGGAATGTCTTCCGTGCAAGAAAATCAAGGATCTTAGCGACGTCGAGCTCATAACAAACAGCCTCATAGAGTATCCGGTGAGGCTCAACCATATTCGTGAAAAGCTCTCTACCATGAAACCGAAAAGGTTTGTCGCTGCTCAGAAAGGAACGCTAGAGTGCCGAAGCGGGTCTGATGAGCCTGTTGTTGCTATCACCCTTCCTCATGGGAAGTACTTCATAACAATCAGCTACATGGCCAAAGTTACCAACCAGTGGATTTACGTTAACCTGGACCGCAATAAGGCCAAGCTTATCGACCAGCAGGGCTATTACCTCCCCAACGATGCCACTGGTAACTTCATGCCGTCAGTCCTACGAACTGTTCTAGAAGTTCCGGACGACGAGTACCGAGTGCAGTTCTGCGTAGCCAACGGCAATAGCTACCCTGCTACCGTCACCAACGCCATCATGACTGCCGAATTCATTGAAGAGTGATCGCCATAATCATTATTGAGTAACTGATGGGCGGAGGTGCTAGCAAGTCCGAACAGCGAGAGGGCACCAAAGAAGATAACCCAACACAGAAACCAAGACCATTCTCAACCAAAACTGACCAGACAGAGCAGACAGCTTAAGAGCAATTAGTCCGGCCAAAATACAAACGATTGGATCTGCTGGGCGAAGGCACCTCTGGGAAGGTGTACTAATGCATCGATTTGGCAACAAACCAGCACTACGCAATGAAGGTAGTGACACTAGTGAGCAAGACCAAGACAGAAGCAGTGCAAGAAGTGGAAAACCTGAAAAGGGAAATCGCAATGCTCAAGAGATTAAACCACAAAAACATCGTGAAGTACTACAGCTTCGATGTCAGCGAGGATCGCAAGTCAGTGTAGATTGTGCTGGAGAAGGTTACTCCTGGAAACTTGCGAGACCTTGTCAAGAAGAAACCGCTGAGCTAGCAGGAAGCTTCGAAGATGTGCAGGCAAATCCTTCATGCACTGAAGTACCTGCATGGCTAAGGCATCATCCATCGGGACCTCAAGGGAGCGAACATACTTATCAATGAGGAAGGCACCCCAAAAATATCGGATTTCGGTACTGCGAAGATCATCGAAACCAAGACTGTGGAGGATGGCATAGCAGTAAAATCTCGATCGCTAAAAGGTACTCCCTACTGGATGGCACCCGAAGTTCTGAAAAGAACGGGCCACACATTCAGTGCGGATATCTGGAGCCTTGGTTGTACGCTAATCGAAATGATCACGGGTTTGCCACCATGGGCTAACATCAGCAACCGATTTGAAGAGATCATAAACTATATTGCCTCTGGAATACAACCTCCTTTCCCTCCGAACATCAGCAAGACATGCTAAAAGTTTTTAAACTGTTGTCTGGACAGCAACCCGACCAAGCGGCTCAGTGCAGACCAATTGCTTAATCACACATTCATTCGTGAACCAAACCAATAAGACTCCATCGAGGAAATTGACATCAATTTACTCGAACCCTACCGGCCAGCCAAGATGCAGCATAGCAAGAACCTGCGTAATCAACCTGCAAAGGTCGAGCAGTATGAAAGGTTAGCGTTGCCAGAAAAAGTTGAGAGGCCTCTCAAAGGAATTCAAAACCAGCCTCACGAAAAGACATCTCGACGGAAGGTCTCAAAGATGAACAAGGACACATCGGCAACTCGCCAATCAGATTCATCGGGTCCTCTCGACTACATCTAAACGAAGGCTTCGAAGAAGGAGCGTGAAGACCTTTAGCAAGAGCAAATGCGCAAAGAACTTCAAAGACGGGAAAAAGCTCGGTTATGGTAGGAGTAGCTGAAGCGTGAAGCAGAGCGTCGCCCGCCAAATAAATGACGGAGAAATGTTCAACAATGGGTTTGACAATGCTGCGTACTTCCAGTTGATTATATTTAATTGTTTGCTACCCTCGTTCATGTTGAAACAGAACCAAAAGATCTACGATGCGCTGATTATCGGAGCAGGTCACAACGGGTTAGTTGCCGCAAACTATCTCGCTAAGGCCGGCAAGAAGGTCATGGTGGTTGAGCGCAGGCACCTCGTCGGTGGTGCAGCACTCACTGAGGAACTCATCCCTGGCTTCAAGTTCTCCCGATGTTCCTACGTTCTATCGTTGCTCAGACCTCAAATCATACAAGATCTCAAACTGTTTGAAAGAGGACTAAAAATCCACTACAGAAGTATAAATTCACTTACTCCGACCAAGGAAGTCGACAAGTACATGCTATTTCATATGGATGCTGAAAAGACCCGCAGCGAGATTGGAAAGTGGAGCAAGCACGATTTAAATAATTGGGATCGATACCAGACTTTCCTGAGTGGTATTTGCGAGTTCTGGGATCGGCAGGTGGACAGCATGCCCTACAACTATATTCAAAACCCCACGATTGGCGACAAGTACCAGTTTCTCAAAAACATGTTGCCTCGAAATCTCGATGTATTCAAAACCACGAAATTCATTACCTCTTCGGTTGAGGCTAACCTCAACGATTGGTTTGAGAGTGATATTCTAAAAGGTACTCTAGCCACGGACGGTATTATCGGTGAGAATCTCTCTATCGATCATCCTTCTACTGGGTATGTATTGTTGCACCACGTCATGGGTGCACTTTAAGAAAGCAAGAAGGGAGAGTGGGGGTATATTGAGGGTGGGAACGGCCGCCTTTCAGAGATACTAAGTGAGTCTTTTCGGGAACTAGGCGGTTAAATTATGCTTGGAAGCGGAGTCGACAAGATAATCTTCGACGGGAAGGAGCCAGTCGGTGTGCGACTCTCCAATGGTGAAGTTTTATAAGCCAAAAACATTATGAGCAACTGCACCAACCAAGTAACCTTCGAACAATTGGTCAGTCACCCCGAGAATATCCTGACAAAGTAGGAGCTCAATAAAATTCGCAACATTGAGTATAACGGTGCTTGCACCAAGATCAACTTGGCATTGAAGAAGTTGCCGAAGTTCAAGGCGTTCAGAAACATTAATCTCCCATTGGGCGAGCTCCTCCAAGGAACAATTCACCTGAACTGTGAATCATTGGATTCGCTGAAAGAGTGCTTCGATCAAACAAAATCCAACAGGATATCCAATTCACCATTCATCGACTTAACCATACCATCAGTCATGGATAGGACTCTTTGTCCTGAGGGATACTTCATTATGAATGCGCTAATGCAATACACCCCCTACCACAGCAACATGCACAAGAAGCATGACAAGAAACACGAAATTAAGCATTCGATGGTCAGGGAGGCTTTCCTCGATACAGTCAACGAGTACCTTGATGAACCATTGGACATTCACTACATGGACATCCTGACTCCATTCGATTTGGAGAGGCTTTTGGGGATGACTTAAGGCAACATTTTCCACGGTGCTATTGGCCTCGACAATATTCTATTCAACAGGCTCAGCGGAAGGGTTGGCGGGGTGTGGCTCTGCGGCAGCGCAGCGCACCCAGGAGGAGGAGTGATGGGAGCAGCAGGTAGGCAAGCAGCAATGGAGATGCTCCGAAGTGGCAAGTTTTGAGTTGGTGATAAGTCTTTGGCAGTTGGTTCATTGATTTAAATTTAAGTGATTGATGCTGTAGGATGAATTCACGAGCCGAGAGATGGTGCAGCTTGGAAACACCGTTGTCTTGAATGATAGCAAGAAGATTGTGGTGCTAGCAAAGTGCTCGAAACAGACATTAAGACTCACAGTCCCTAACCATTCCTTTGAGCAAAATGTGTGGAACATTACCAAAGCAACACCAGCCCGAAGGCAAGAGAGTGTGAACACAATTCTCATGTAGTTGATGCCGTACATTCACTACCTGCGACTGTCAGGATGCTCCACACAAATCGGGTTCATACGGGATGCTCCGTTTGATCGTCTTAGGAATTACACTAGTTTGGATTAGGATCTCAATCGCCGACTCTTAGTACTGAACCTATTGAGATCACTTGAATTTTCAGCTGCAAAGAATCAGACTACTAGTGGGCCTGCCCTTCCCGTTAAGGTAAATCTCGCAGGCCTGTAAGCAATTAAGCAGGTTGCCCATCAACTACATGTTACTGATAAGGATATCCTCAAAGTCATACTCTTCGAGGCTATAGACGCTGCTTCAAGAACGCTAAAACCCTATTCGTTGGAGCAGTGTATCGCTAACATAGAACTTTCGCTCCGACAGCTCACCAGTTGTATGTAGATGAGATTCCGGAACGGAGGCTACCCATAAACTTGGAACGTTGAAGTGGTCAGACAGACTTGCGATTCCAATACATGCAATGACGAACCCACTGCTCTTCTGCGCTTGCTCTTAGGAACCGGTTTTGTGATGCACAAGTTCGAGGACAAGTTGGTGTTAAACGTGGTCTGCATTCCAATGGCTTCAAGGAATTCAAAGTCACTTTAGCAAGCTGTGTGCATGAGTGATCGCCGCAAACCAGTTCCAAGCCTTGGGTGGTTTTGCTCTCAATTTATCAACTGGAGTCAAGCTGTACTGCTTGCCAAGCGTAACGCTCAAAGAAGGGTAATCAGACATATGAGAACGCGAGTAGAATGCTTTAAGTGCTGCAGAGAAATTGTAGAGGAGGTTGTCACAACCGACAACTGTCGGATCAGAGCTGTGGCATCAATATCTTTGCTTTAGACCTACTTAAAAGGTCTATCCCAGTTCAAGGAGTCTATCAGACGGAGGAATAAGTTGGTTCAATTTAAGTGTCTCCAACGGTACTTAAGAGCAGTGCCAAACTTATCAGAATACAGTTTTCGGAGGCAGCATACGGAACAGAAGATAGTGAGAATGCAAAAGTACATCCGTTGCTACCTCACCAGGCAAAGACAGCTCAACCAGCTTCGGATTTTTATAACTGAGCAATAAAGGGCACAGAACGATCTTGTCTCTGCTGGGTTGCTTACAACTTTGCTCAACAAGAACAACGAAGCCAAGCCTTTTGAGGCAGTTGCCTACGTACAACTTCGAGTATTGTGGATCAAGAATCTCGCAGGTTCTCCAGTCTTTGACTGTGTGAGTAGAGGGCTTTCAGTCCTCGACAGGGATATGGACAAGAGGAATGAAAAGGTGCAGAGCATCCATATCAGTGACACCAACGTGAGTATTCAGACAGACAGAAGGAGCGTTTCCTTGGGAATCCAAACTCCAAGCGAACTCAAGTTAGTAGGTTCAGAGACGTATGAGTGGCGTGACCATGAAGGATTAAAGCGGAATCTACCTATCGTGGCCAAGTCCAACAGAGTCATGTTTCTCATTGCTAAGAACAGAGAACTTTATTGTGTTCAAAGACAGAAGCAACGAGCAACAGAGGAAGGATAATTTGCTTCGACAGTAACTGATCAACCAGAGAGGGTATCTTTGCCAGGGAAAGTGAGAAAGGTAAGCTGTGGACTTGATCATACTGTTTGCCTGACTCAAGACAACTAAGTCTATTATTGGGGAATGGTGGCGAGGGAGAGAAGAACAAAGCAGAATCAGCCTTTACGATGGCAGGCCCCGTAAGGAATAGTCCTTGATATCGAATGCAGCAGTTTCGGGTCTTTCGCATTGATGGATTCAAGGCAAATATGGGATGTTCTGAACAACCTCCTGCTGCGTAAGTAAGATAACCACCAACTCATTCCATTTTAGCTGCTCTGCATGCGTTCCCTCACACTGGAGGTAATGATCGTAAAATCGATAAACTTCAGCCATACGAGGCTGAGTTTGAAAGACCGCAAGGAAATCGCTCGAGTTGCGAGCCTTAAAACCCATGACAAGGGCTAACTGTTCAAGATACCATTCGATGATCGCTATAGCCGACACTTTCCATAGCGCTGTTTGACAAGTCCTACTATCCCAAAGCATGAAGAAAACACTGACCCCAACCTTCTTCTCGAGCAAAGCTTGGTGGATCTGACCTTCAGCGACTGTTCAATATGACATTCTCATAATAATAATGCACAAAGTGGTTCGGTACTTGCTCATGGGGATCCAGTACATCGCTTCGGCGGTGCTACTGGTGTTGGTCATCATCGGCAGCAAACAGAACCAATGGGGACAGAACATCATCAACGTTGGTGCCTGCCTGGTGCTCATGGTTCGATTGGAGAACATCTTGGCACTATACCGACTGCACCTCAACCAGAGCTACTTCGAGAACCAAGCAACTGTGATAATGGTGACCCTCGTGGGTATTGGCAAACTTGGCGAGTTGTACAATCCGACGAGCATCTATGCGAATCGCAACCTGAACATATTCTGCTTGTTATTCCTCATCACCGTAATCGCGTTCAACTTGGTGTTCTACCTTATCGTGGTGATAACTCTACTGTGCTACATGGTCCGCCAGCTGTACAAGCTAATGAAAGGCACCCTACTGAGCAGTCAGGCCATGCTCCAAGCCGAATAAATCGACATTATCCGAGGCACAGCACGCACCTACGTCGAGCTTCAGCAGGACCATCCAGAACTCGCAGTGGAGTGCACGGTGTGCCTCTACAACTTCTAACCCGACCAGGTCTGTATTGTACTACCAGGCTGCGAACACTGCTTCCACCAAAGCTGCATTGAGGAGTGGCTCATGAACAAGTCCAGCTGTCCAAACTGCCGCAATAATATTCGACTCGGGCTGATGCGCTAAGCTGACTGATATTTTACTCTTTATGTTACAGAGCTAACCGTACTCGCTCAAAGGTTAGTCCCTCTACGGCTACAACCTAAGCTGGATGCCCAACCGGCTCATCTAGCAGGTATCACCAGTGCTTCCTATGCTCTTCGACCGATCCCTCCTCCCAGAGAATCTTTGCGAACTGCAGTACTTGAAAATGGTGCAGTGCGAGAACAGAATGAGCATCGATAACAACGAGAATCTCTGCAGCTATCCCACCAAGCTGTTCTTGGAGTGTAAGACAAAAAGAGTAACGCACATGTTATGCAGGACGCAATCATTTTTGATAGGATCAAGGAGTGGGAAACCAAACATTATTGTGGGTTGGATTCCTCAATGAAGCAGATGTACCTCCAAGGTCTCACGAACAAACTCGTGAGGTTGCAGGAGGGTCTTGAAACAATTCCCTCCATCCCCTCCACTGAAGTCAAGATCAAGCTGATGACTGGCGAGATTGATCAGACGAAGTGGCGAATGCGCTATCTCAACAAACTGTAATGACATTCTCGAAACTGCTGTTAATGCATATCACATATTTAATGAGGTAGGAAGAGGCTCAGAACAACCTAGCAATCCGAATAGTTACAGTGAATAAGGTTAAACTCAACCCACAGGAAGTTGCCCTGACTCAGAAGCTGGACTTGGTGTGGATCTACCACCCATAGAGCGACCTGAAGAACTTCGAGGCAGCAATGAAGACCTAATTCCGCGAACAGGTTAACTTAATCAAATCACGGCGACTTGACGCCCTGAAGCAGTACCACACCAACACTGAGTAGTGCCTGGTGCTGTTAGACCATAGCTACGAAAAGGAGTTTTTGAGCATGTTCAAGAACGACAAGGTGCACTATCTCATCTATACTCAAGACCTAACGGAACGAGCTCGCGACTATACCAGGCCTCAGGTGCTGTTCATGGCAAGCAAATAGGAAGCTCTGATCGAGTATATGAGGAACTACCTCCAGAAAGTGAGGATTACAGGAGCGAATCCACCGCTCGCCAGCAGCAACGGTGACTCCCTCAAACACATTGCTCAGAAGCTGTAGGACTTCCTTGCTTCCAAGCGTAACAAGTAACGGGGCCACTTACCCAAGATAGGAAAGAGCCCTGTGCGGGTGGAAAAGTAGACAAACCCTGACTTCCTGAACTCCAACGTGAAGAATCCTGGACCCGGCGCTTACAGTCCCGAAAGAAACATTAAAGGAAAATCCACGACATTCGGCCGCTCTTGATAGTTTGCGAAGATTCTAACTCGATTACCATCAGATGTGCTTCCGTATGCACAGTAAGGCCTCCACCCGCACGTCCTCCTCCACTCGCACACTTAGTTTTGATCGGCCAGAAAGCATGAGGAATTAGAACATGCAGGTGGAGTGCTAAGATCGACCTCTGAGACGTTCTTGCCGTTGCGTGAACGCTACGGGTTGGTTATCAACCAGTAGAGTTACCATTGGCAGCTTCTAGCAGAAGACTGCTAGCTTGACTTCATAGATGCCCGGAGTTACGATCATGAGCTGGCTCTTCTTACGTTCCCACAGAAAATTGTCTGTGTTGCTGTTTACCTATTATCTTTCCCAGCATATTAGCCCCTGTTTGAGTTAGATATCGGTTGAGGATGTCCATTTGGCGAGGTCGGGCGGCGCTATCTCCGATTTCTTGGTCTTTTTGAGACTAAATCTGCTAACTTTGCTGTCCTCTTCCTCAAGACTTGCCTGCAGTAGTTCGAAGAGTGACTTGATTTGTTTTGAGGCTTCAGTCTATACACGCTTGAGCTGTCCTTCAAGTTCAGTCTGTACTCTCTGAATAGCATCATGAGCGTAATCTTCCCGATCGTTGTGCATCTTGTTTGAGATCTTCTTCTCCACACGGCTGATGGTATGTTTAATCTCGTTGAATTTACTTGCTGATATGGGCAGTTCCTCTTTGTTCCTGACAATCTCCAACCGGATCAGCTTCTGGGTTGCCATTTCCTGCAGCTTCCTCTCTTGGTTGATCTTATCTGTATTAGGCATCGCTTTACCGAATATTTCTTGCTGGAAGTTTTTGACGATTTGTTCGAAGTCCTCCAGGTTAGCCTTGCCGTTGACATCCTTCGTCAGTTTGCTTTTGAGCTCAGCAAGCTCTTTCTTGTCAGCCTTCTTCTCGATTGCTGTCTTGAGTTCATCCAGCTGCGAAATCAACCCGAAATCTGCGATGGCTGGTTTAGACACTCCCTTCCTTAAGGAGTACCGGATGCTTTCCAGATCATGCTCGACCTTCATAAACTTCTCCTTTTCGTCTGTTCGTTAGACACGCAACATTGATTTCCTCGCACTCTTTTAGATTTAGGAATTGAGGTAGATCCGCTCCTTCTTCACTCGCTCCTCCAGATCGTAATCGTCGACCTTGCACTCGTTGATTTCGTTTATGCGTTCTGACAGTCTATTCAGCTACAGCCTGATTTGCCTATACTCCATGGAGTCTTCGAAGCGAGCTGGTGGATCAGGCTGTCTTTCGATCATTGGGCGTTCCTCGTATTTTGGTTGAATGTGCACTATCCTCCGATCTATTAATGCTTCAGCAATAGTCTTGACTTCTTCAATCATTATGCGATCGAGACCTTGCTGCTGAAGCATCTCTCTGGCTGTGTTTCGGCTTGTTAGCTTCACATCGAGGTTGTACTCCTCTGATGCTGATGACGCTGATTCGTACTTTCCCACTATCTGCACTAGTTCCTCAATATCTTTCAACCCAGCCTTGTCGCTGAGCTTCAGATCAGTGGACTCAGCACGTAGCATCAACCCATGCAGCAGTTCTGAATGTTCGGCCTGTTTTGCGTTAACTTGTTTGGTTAGTTTGAACAGGTTGTTAGTTACAAGCCTTAGCACTTCCGGTACCTACTCAAACGTCTTGGACTGAGCTAGCACACTATTTACCTTGAACACCTGCTCCAGCAGAACCACGGGATCGTCCATCCTAACTGAAGAGTTTATAATATTAAAGTATGGACGGTGGGGTATCGTCAGAACCTGCCCTTGAATGGGTTGACAGTGGGATACTTCACTACTGACCGACGTTTGTTGCCTCCACCGCTTTATAGCACCTCGCTACAATCGTTGATAAAGTTCGTGAAGTTCTATTGGAAGTAGCGACGACTGTCCTTCTTGGAAGAACTGGTGGCGTGTGTGCAGTGAGAGGTATGCGAACTGGCGAGTGAACGCTGACGCTCGTTTTCCTTATCGTCATTACACTTGCTCGAACTGGTGTTCCGGCTGAACGATGATGGCGTCGGTGGTGGAATCTGCCTCAGCGATAAGCGAGGTTTGTCACGCTCCTACCGGTAGATGTTTGTATAGAACGTGTCATAGAAGCCCTTGAAATTGTCCACAGTGGGGTCAATTTCCCCAAGTTTGAGACAGTAAGGCCGCCCCTTGATGGTGCTGTAGATCTCCGGCTTGATGAGCTTCCGATTCTTCTGATCCTACAGTGCTCTCATAGTGATGTGCATGATCTCATACTTGCTGAGCGACTGCTCTTACTTATTGGCATTTTCATTCAATCTCTTCAGCTGTGCAGGGTTCTTGCGCCTTAACATCCGCCTGTACGCATTGTCAATGTTGGCAGAGTAGAACACACTGTCGCTCGTTTCCGGCCGTGATGGTGCTTTGTTTTAATCAGCCATGTTTTACAATTAAAATTATTAAGGAGGGGTTTGCTATCAGATGAGAATGTTCGAACTGTTCTGCACTTCCAGTGCCAACTACTTAAGTTCGGGATACTGTAACATCCCGTAGTCGAGACGTTGACTCAGTCGGATTGGGTACTTGCTCGGAGTGTCGTTGTTTTGACGGATCGGGTAGAGGCTTAAGTCGATGTTCTTGTATGATCTGAATAGAGTGGGAGGCGTACTTGGTTTTAACTGCTTCGACGCGAGGGTTGTAATCCAGACGGGGGTTCCAAGCTGGTTCACTGCGGTCTTGCCGAACAGAAATCCGTTCGCGGAACCGGTCAAATTTTAGGTCTGCCCTATTACCGTCCCACATCTTTTTGAGTTGGTTCCAGTTAGTCTTTTCCAAGTCAAACCCTGGAACGGGCTGAGGTTATTGATCCTATAGATACTTATGGGGGCTGTCGCTTTTAAAGGCGTGTGCCTTATCCAGTTTGGGCCGCGTGGAGAACCTGCTCATATTGTTGAAGTTGGACTATCTCGTCGTCGCTGCGAGATCCAAAGTCCTGTAAGCTGTAGAGTTCATATCAGAGTCGTTTTTGAAGTCGACTTGTTTGGTAAAATCCATCTGGTGGAACGTCTTACGCCACTTCATGAAATCGCTGACAGTCAGGGGTCGTTTAACATCGCCACAATCCACCGATTTCCTGCACTTTCTTGGGAGTACTTCTAGGGTTGCTGGTGGTTACTCAAGCGAACGATCGCGAGTCTCGTAACCCACATCGATACGTCTTTCAAACTCACTCTTCGGAAGGGTGTACTTCGGTGATTTGGTCAGCAGCGCATCAGCGTTAATCTCGTAGTTCGTCCGAACGTTTGGCTCATGGGTGACCCTGAGCAGATAGGAGTTTCGCGACTCTCTGGAAACAGTTCGGAAAGGTGAGAACGACCCGTGATTGTTGTGACGGGACTGATACTTTATAGGGTTGAACTCGCTGGCCGGCCTGTCACCACCGAGGGACTACTTGCGGTGCTCCATACCAATCAGCATCTTGAGCTTCTTATCGAAGATGAGTCCGATTTTGGAGCGCATGGGCTACCGCTTGATAGGTTTGCTCTTGCGGGTCGGCTGCATCATCGATATTAAAATTATTGTGTTGGGGTAAATTGCAGAAAGTGGATGGTTTGTGGTCCGATGTCAAGCCACCCACCGAAGAAATAAATCGCTCGGTGCGCAACATTATAATAATATGTCGCTTAAGTAGTTCCAGGTGGTGAATAAGCTGGGTAACTGGTTGGTTTACAGTAGGTTAGGGAGCATACTCGAGTGTCTACAAGGTGCTCAGACTCAAGGATAACACGGAGTATGCGCTGAAGAAAGTGAAACTGAGTAACCTCTCCGAAAAGGAGCAGGAGAATGCACTAAACGAAGTGCGCATCCTCGCCAGTATCCAGAACCCCTACATCATCGGCTACAAGGAAACTTTCATTGAAAGCAGCAACCTTTGGTACCAGTAGGCACTCATGTAGCGTTATCATGGAGTATGCTGATGACGGCGACCTCTACCAGAAGATTGTCGAGAAGAAAAAGCATAACCAAACCTTCCCGGAGGAGGAGATCTGGAGAGTGCTCATACAAGTTACCCGTGGATTGAAGGCTCTACACGCACTCAATATCTTCCACAGGGACCTCAAGGTACAAAGCGTTAGATTCAGTCAGCTAATGTCTTTCTTACCAAAGAAGGTGTTGCCAAGCTCGGCGATATGAACGTGTCCAAGATTGCTAAAAATGGGCTGTTGTATACGCAGACCGGCACTCCTTACTACGCCAGTCCCGAGGTTTGGATGGACAAACCCTACGACTCGAAGTCTGATATCTGGTCCCTCGGTTGCGTCATCTATGAAATGACTACGATGAAGCCACCGTTCCGAGCAGAAGACATGGAGGGTCTCTATAAGAAGGTGGTGAAAGGCAGCTACCCCAAGATACCAGCAACATACTCACAGGAACTCAACAACGTTATCAAGGCCATGCTGCAAGTCAATCCAATTATGAGACCCAGCTCCGATAAAATTCTGCAATCCTCTATCATAGTCAAGAAGGGAGAGGAGCTAAATATTGATCCGAGTGAGACAGCGAGCAGCATAAACCAGCTGCTTAAGACTATTAGGATGCCTAAGAATCTACACTACCTTACCGATCGATTGCCAAGACCAAACTATATGAGGGAGCTTGACAGCGTCGATCGAACTAACTTCAAGACCCCGACATCACCAGACAAGCCAAGTACACTCCCTGTTCATGCAGGTAACCTTCCAAAGCTGGAAAGTAACAGTCGCAGCGCCGCTCACCGTCGCATTACGCGAGATTACCACCCACCCCAACACAAACCCACCATTGAGAACCCTGTCTCCATTCAAATCCACAAGCTTTACAATGTGAAGAGCTACAAGAACCCAGCAGTACTGCACAAACCCAGCGGCCGCAACATATCGTTGCCGCCGATTAAGGGCTGATGGCTTTTTGCGATGGTTGTTTTGTTAGTACGTGGTTTATCATTCGGCTGAAAACGGGTGCTCCTCGACCAGCTACAACTAGAACTCCTCGCTCCGATAGTTCATGCTCAAGAATTCGCAGCTGCTGCTGAACAGCTTATTCCAGTAGTCGTCTTTGAACGGGTTCTACGGTCGTATTCATATGTACATTTCGTTCGAAGTTTGGGATCTTCGACTCGACTCCAGTGATATTCCTGCGAGCAAGGGTTACAGCTGAGTGCAGTGTGAAGAAGGATAGCAAGCTGCAGGCAATACAAATAGCACACAGGAGTATGTACAGGTGTCGTTTGAGTGCTGGCCACTCCTCTAGCTCCTTACCGTACACAATAGCGTTGGCGAAGCAACTAACCCCTGCAAAACTGCTACAAAGGAAAGCCCAGCCAAGAAACTGGATGTAATTGCGATGATTGGAGGCACCGATACACCCACCAACCAACCAACAGTGGTGTTCCATGCGTAGCACGCACTTATCGCAGGTTCTGCAATGATGAGTACGTGCTCCCTTGATAAACTTGCACGACTAGCAGAATGATGGCTTACCAAAGAGTGCTGCTAACTCACCTTCCATACCGGCTATGTAGTCTTTCGCTAGGGTTGCATTGTGTAGTTCGCCGATTATGGTTTTGCGTCGCTGCTCATTGTTCTGGTACTCGAAGATGTTTTCGATACTGAGTTGCTGGCTCTTGTTGCGTACATCCTCGAAACCGGGACCCATCTGCATGAGGAGGAAGCAAGCCAATCCATAGAGGATGAACAGCAGCAGGAACACGACAAGTTCGGTGATGAGCAGTGGCGGTTGGTCGACCTGGAATAACTTTGCTATGGTACCAGCTAGATGTTGAGGAAGAGGTAGCTAAAAGCCACCAGCAGCGGCAACATTAGATGGCCGAAGCCCAGCAAGCTGACCATGTTATGATATTGTTGTGAAGTTTAGAGTGGTTAATTGTGTGCAGCGAATGCGTGGAGAGCTGTCCCGTAATAGTGGGACGAACTTGATTGAATATGAGTAATCGATAGTCCTGCGCTGTATAAAACCCGTCAACATCTCACGTGTTTTGACTTTGAACACAGTAGCTACTGATTGTACTCTCCTTGCACTGAAGCACTGGCGAGGTAAGCCCACCAGTATCAGCCAGGATATTTAACGCTATAAATCACTTGATGGGGTTGAGCGACGCAATAAAAATAAATGAAGGCCAAGCTTGGAGGATTGAACAGCTATCTTGCTACTAGTACTTCCCGTGAAAAGAGACAGGAGAGGGATGACCGGGACGAAACTTCCTCTCGACGCTCCCGTAAGGCTGCTGTAAATCCCCGCCGAAAATACGACGAGCTGTAGGATGACATGCCCGTCAACAACTACGGCCGAAGGTAGATCGATATCGACAACGAGGAGGATCACTTCCGTCACTCCAAGCAACCCACACGCGCAGCCAAGCACCATCAGGACAGCCCCCAGTTGAAGCGCACCAACTCCAGGGACATGCTGCCCATGTCAGCTTCCTCTCGGAATCTCAACTCAAGAGATCATGCCAAACATATCAGCCACTCTCGTGTAAGTGATCACGATGATATGAGACTACGGCGTCAAAACTCCAATGATGAGTACGAGAATTTCCAGCACATGCGCCAAGAGACTAAGCAGTGCATGGAGGTACTATCACGCCGGGTGGGCAACTGTCTCAACAACCTCAACGAAGTCATCAATGAGTTCCGTAATAATCTTCGAAGGATGGTCGAGGAGGAGTACAACAAACTGGAGGCCATGGTGATGAATATCGTGGAGAGCACCTTCACCTCTGAACTCGAAAACGTTCGCAAACTGTGCAAGACTGAGGAGAAGAAAATGAGCAAGAGCACTGGAGACATCCGTGACGACCTTGAACAGCTATATGGCAGGCTGCAAAAGATGAAGGAAGGCATTGATGGCCCCAACTGGAAGCGCCTGACTGGCGACTTCTTCAAGTAGGATATCGAGGGCCAAGCCTAACTGTTGCTGAAGCGTAGTGAAGAGCTGCAGGTGGGAAAAGTGATCCATATGCACTTCGATCAAAAGCGAGAATAAGAATTCAAGAACAGCCTGATGAACTTGCTGCAGGTGCACTTAACCTCTTCGGGTGGAGAGATAGAAGTTGCCTGATTATGATGATTCGCTTTGGCATAAGATAATTTACAATATATGAGAGTGTGCCTGTTCCTGTGGATTCTATTGGCGACGGTAGCGAGCGGAAAGTTCTTAGAGGAATGGTTCCAGTTGAGCTACTCGTGTCAGGCCAACAAGCTCGCGAGGATAACGCCCGACGGTAAGTTTGCGGTCTTCGCTTGCGAGTAAAATGTTAGGATCGTGAGCCTAACCTCGGGCAAGTAAGTGCAAAGCTTCGATGTCGGTAGTAAAGATGATGTCAACGACATCGCGATAACTGCAAACTCAACAAATATCGTCGTTGGCGTCAAGAACTGCCAACTGCAGATCTGGCAACTTAATCCAAGTACCAACCAGTTTGAAAGGGTGTTCACCGAGACGGTCGGAAACATGCTTCAAATTATCTCGATATAGCTCTCTTTTGACGAAACACTGGTGTATGTAGGTGGCTACTTGTCCACAGTTATCTTCAATATCGGCTCCAAATCGATTGACAGGATCATTACACCCGATATGGGTGTTATGGAGTTTATCAAGTCATCCAAACACAACTCCCTGATAGTGTTTACCTACAAGGTCCTTGGAAACAAGGTCGTGATGGCGGCTTTAAACCATACCCTGCCGAACTATACTCTTCAGGATACCGAATACTTTCCGAACGGTTCAGAGAGAATACGGCCTTCACTTTCTAATAAATAGGATAGGTTTGCAATTACTCTCACCACGAAGGGCTATTCTTCAATTTACAATGCTGAAATAAATACAGAATTGGGCAGGTTGGCGGGCCACGAGAAGTCAACATCTATTCCAAGGTGGAGCTGGAACGATAGGTACCTGATGACGGGTTCGGCAGATCGGAACATTATACTGTGGGACGGTAACACTTATCTCGAAAAGTAAAGGATAGAGCTAGGGTACGACATCAATTCGGTTTGGCTTTCTTGTGACTCAAAGCACTTGTTCTCAGTTGGGTTCTACACAGCAACAATATTTAACGTGACCGACCCAACTTTATTTGGTGAGTGTAAGGACGTCGGAGTTGTCGAGGTTAAACATGTATCACAGCCAATGCCTATCGTGTACATTTCTCTCGCTTTGGTACTATTCCTTGGTGTAGGAGCAGAAGCGATTCTTGGTAGTGTGAGTGGCCTCAACACACTGCTCATGATCCAAGGGGTGAGCTACGTCGGTTGGTTGCTGTCGTTCCATCACAACACTGATCACCTCGGCTGGCTCATCTCCGCACTTCGGTGGAGCTACCTCAAACTTACAAATACCCCGCCTACACAGATTGGAGTAATGGGAAATGCTTCAGAATGTGTCTACGCATACATAACATTTGTCTGCCTCATTGCCATCATTACGCTACTCAAGACAAAAATAAACACCCGTCCACTTCTGGTCCTTGAGATGTGCTGTAAGTGGATAGTCAAAGCTCTAAGCTATCCAATCCTATTCTTTCTGCAAAGTGCCCAGCTCCAGGTTGTCGGAGTTTCAAGTATGGGTCCCACCGAACAGATCGCGGCTATCTTTGCATCCGGAGTCATTCTCACACCGATGTTCTTGTAATTGTTCGAGACCAAGGTCAAATCATTTTGTCTTAGTCTCATTCGGTTAGCATATTGTTAGCTTGCCTGCCTCGTTCTCCTGTTTGGATCCATCCAGAACACTATCGCGCTCAAGTTGGCCTTCCTACATCTCCTGTTTGCAGTTGCTAATATCTATATCCAATCAAAGGAACCCGATGGACCTGGAAGAACCCCTTCATATCGTTTAACAATTATACAAGGAGTACTGGAAGTTTCTGCATTCGTAAGCCTGGCAATCGGTTAACCGACTGGAACCTTCGCCTTAATCTGCCTAAGTTGTGCAACATCTCTTGCCAATGCCTTTCTCCTTAAACGTGCTCTTGCAACAATCAAACCAATGGCCATCGTCTCCGACATCCCAAGTTTATCACGTGAAGATAGCAGCAACCTGCAGCTCAGCAACAATCCCCACCAATGACCTTAGCTCCCCTTAAGATCTATGCACATTCATGAATTATCACATGTCAGAGTCCGAATCTACCTCCCGGCACCAACCGCTCTCCAAAACTATCTTTTCGAATTGTTGGGAGTGGTTGATTTCACTTGCGAATTCAAACGGTCGGATTGTGAGGCGGTGCGCCTCCTCATCTCGATAACGCTTGGGTTTTTAAACGCTGTCGGTTGGTGAGATCATGCGTGGAGGCGAATTCTCACCAAGCATCTCCTCATAATTCAGCTGTCTGCTCACTGGCGCACTGTGTTCCATCACCTCCGATTCCATTGTCACCTTCACTAAAGAATTGAAGTTTTCGAAGAGACTGTTGGGATCAATGTCCTCCAACGCCGATCTACTCATCTCTCCAGAGCGAAGTTGACTTCGAAGGGTGGATGGAGTTTCCACACCTTTGTGTGGACTCTCTAGCTCCTCAACCGACTGAGGGCTAGTGTGATGCTCAGCTAACATTTAATATTTAACTGTAATAACAACCAGAGTCAGTTCAGAGTGTTTAGGTTTTGGCTCTGTTTGAGTGCAGCCTTGCAGAGAGCTCACGAGGGCACAATCCAGAACATATATGGACAGAATTAAATATCAAGCGAGCTTCGTTCGCTTCCTGAGCCTACATCAATCAAAGGGTTTACATGGGCTAAGCCATTTAGAGGTGTCGGAGACAGAGCGGGGCTGTTCGTACCCGGGTTTCCAAGTAGGTACGGTACGAGCGTTTACGCGGATTCCGATTAAAGTGGTCTGGATGTTCCTCTTAATCCATCGCCATATGGTGGGTGTGAACAGGCGAAAGAAGCCAGTCTGGTCGGACTCTGTCTTCATGAGCAAACGGGTTGGGCTCACTCTCTAGTAGAAGTTCGTCAACGGAGGAGAGGTCGCAGGCAGTAGGCCTGAATAAGCCATTTCATACCTGAGGGTGGGTTGCGTGGGTGCAAGCTCCGTCCAGTCGACGGAACAGCTGGGAAAGCCAGAGAGTCTGGCGCTCGAGCAGAAGTCGTTGCCTTTTGCGTCCATAAGTGATTTATTATAGGTAGCTCCCGGCCGTCCGTGCATGATAACCACCCAACAAACTCAGTCGACCCTCAGGCCGAAAGTACAAATCAACGGCAAGTGATCGCTTGGGAAAATGCTATTGGGCAGGGCAGTCTAACCCCGTAGTTCTTGCTCCGATGGTAGACAGAGCTGGCTTTTGATGCAGATGCGCGGAGATTCCTCGTAGAACATGTAATCGATTGTACCGACGAACTTGTCCGTGAGGTTAGTCAGTGTGCTGTCCTGACCATCAGTAAAGGCACTCCTCAGCTTAATGAGCCGGTGTCGGTATTATTCGTACTTGTAGCACATTTCTTTGAACGTGGGGCCTTAATACTTCTCCAAGTCGATGGGCGGTAGGCCCGTTTCTACCAAACGTACGCTGTTGCAGTCAGGTAGACTGTTAAAATCACCGACAAACAGTCGGAAACAGCCAGGATCGTCATGGGAGAAGTCGGCAAGTTCAGCCAGTCCCGATATAGTCTGATGATACTTCACCTTCTCATGCTTCGGTACCCAGTGGAGGTGAGTGTTCTACAGAACTATCTTGTATTTTCCTTTATACAGTAGCTGAGTTGATTTCGCGGTACCTTCACCAAAAGTGCGCCATGACCTGTCGCGTACGGGAAACGCTTGAACCTCGGGCTGATGTGGCTGTCATAGTCAACGATCTTGAGGTCCAGCAGCTCGAAGAGCCCCTTCTTGTAGGCAATGAGGATGCCCTGGAAGCATCCTTTTGGCCGATACTGGATTTAGTAGCCTGCCTCGCTAAGAAAAGTAAAGAAGCTTTTGGTCGGATCAACCTCCTGTAGGGCAAGAATGTCACAGTCAGTCTCTAGGATAAGCTGCTTCTGCATAAGACGTCTTTTACTGTGATGTCAATACGATGAGAGTAGTCCAGGAACTGGGGATTGACGTATGGGAATTGGCTGGTGCTAACAAGACGTTCAGCAAGTATGTTCCAAGTCATGACGCGAAGGGTGTCCGCGTGGGACTCCCCGCCCACCAGCTTCTATTGAAAGTACCGGAGCATCGGCAGGGAGAAGTGGCTAGGGGGAATCTCCATCGCAGCTTAATATATGTTTATGGCGTATAATAGCTCTACGGGCAGCCATACTTTATTCGCGGGAAGTTACTCAATAATTGAGACCTATATGGTTCTGCACAAGCATCAGACGGGTCCGATAGCCTCTTCTAGGAATCGTTCGAGTCATTAATGCACTGTTTTGGAGCCGTTCATTTCAAGAGGCGAAACTAGCGACTGTATAGCAATATGGAATTCGAGAATTTAATGGTCAATAAGTCATGTTGCCGAGCCTTTCTCATTAATAACGTCAAAATTCCTCATCTTTACAGCCTACTATATAGAGTCATAAGCTAGGAGCTCATGTTAAAAGATCGGCAAAGTTACCGTCTAAATGACCAATACAACGAATTCTCACATGAAAGTCATGTCTCCAGGAACCATTTTATTTTCTCTTCGAACTTGTATAGCCCCCAAGGAACTTAATATTATAAGCCCTTAACGAAGTATGTCCCGTCGAGTCAGTGATGTTTCCGATAGCCCAGACAGAAGGAGCCGAAGTAGATCACGCGGGAGGAGATCCAGGCACCTCTGGTAACCTCCACGGTACACTGTCTACGTTCTAAAACTAACTGATGGCAAGTGGTATGTTGGTAGGACAACCAAACCTCTCAAGTAGAGGCTGTAAGAGCACGTATCAGGGAGGCTCGCAGCAGTATGGAGCCGAAAACATGAGCCAATCAGACTAGTAGAAAGCATGAGATCAGGATCTGGGGTGACTTAGCTGAGCATCACCAAGGAATATATGGCCCTCTACGGAATCGACAATGTGAGAGGTTCCTGCTACTGCAGAGTTGAACTAACCCCGGCTGAGAGATAAAAACTGGAGCTGGACATCCGATAGATTCGAGCTGAGTTGGACCTATGTTATCACTGTGGAGGCAAGCACTTCGCGGCCCACTGCAGACAAGCAACGACGAGCTCCCACAGAGACATAAACTTAAAATCTGTGATGACCTTGAAAGACATACTTAACATTAAGAACCCAAGCCCAACGTCAAAAACGCAGAAGCAGTCTCCTCAGGACCACAAGTCCGCATTCGACAGTAATTCCCATCCGAGCTACCATACTCTTGAGCCAGTGGTGAGCACCTTTACTATCTGACTAATTCACAATCTATCTGTTACATGAATCAGTGTTTTTCAGCTGTGCCATCCTTGCTATCATAGAAGCTGATGTACTGGCTGACCATCTGGTTGACCTGTGTGGTCATCTCCTGCTGCATCTCCTTGCGGATGACCCTGCGGTAGATAACCAGAAGCACGAAGAAGCCGACCACCATTAGAACGAGGATTAACAGGATGGTGGGGACCAGCGAACCTTCCGGGACGACTAATGGGCCTGGGGCAAGCGCAGTTTCCTTCTTGCAGGCAGCAGGTTCGTCATAGATACTGTTACAGAGCATTTAGAAGATGTTTGGAGCGGTAAGCTCGCCCTGGTAGTTAATGTTGTTGATTGAGACATCTGGGTAGAAGATAATGTTGCCTTTCGAGGCAAGTTCCAGCCATCCGCGCAGAATGCTCCAGTTACCACCAACTGCAAGCTTAATCTGCTCGTTTGTCTTGGCATTGATCTTCACAGAGTCCATCTTCAAGTCCTTCATTATCTCCTCTGAACATTCAGCGAAACCTTTAGTAATAGAGCAGTCCTTATCGAAACGATCGATGTACCTCCACCATTTTTCGATGCTCTCTTCAGCGATAATGCTCTGTCGAACTGACTACGTGATAATGTCACGACCTGTCATCGCTGAAGCCTCGTGAGGAAGTATGCACCACTCTCCCTTAGTCAGACAATTCTGTGTATCGCAGAACAAGCAGCGATCAAGTACCTTGTAGAACACCTCCACATTGACCTTCTCCTTGATTTTAAGGTAGTACTCCTCGAGGTCTCTGATAAGCACGAAGCTGTGCCGTTCATCTATCATCAACCAACTGCTTACTTGGATCGATCCAGATGCTCAGTGTCGCATTATCGCGTTTCTGAGTTTCGAAGCGAATGAGTGCCACCACGTCTTACTTGGTTGCACTCATAACCTGCTTGAGTTTCTCACCGTCTTCGTAGCTGATGAAGATAGATGGGATATCCACGAGGAAACCATAACCATCGTTGGCCATGATCACTCCGTCACTCGATGATTTTTTGTCTTCGATGATTGCTAGCTTCGCTCCCGATTTCTGAGCGTTCGCTGCCTTCGTTGTGAATTTGCAGTCGCCTCGCTCGCCAATCAGGAAGTACTGTTGGTCTTTTTGTTACTCGGCGAAGGTCTCGTTTGGCAGGCATAGGTCCCTTGGTTCCGATAGCTTGAGCTTGGCAATGAGTGTACTTCCGTAGGGGATGTGCCCGAAGTTAGCTATGGTGTAGTGGATCTCCGATGGAAGTATGGTCTTCGCCGATTCAGGCGAATAGATCTGGAACGAGCAGAGAATAGAGCAAATAAGCCCCGCAACAATTGCACTCCTCCACATACGAATAATGATATTAAATGTGCCACTAAACTACTGAAACCATGCCAATGCATGACGATGCGTACCAGCGAGCATAATTTTGGAAGCACTAAAACATACCGTCAGCCATACGCGCCACCAGTGCCACTCGGAAAAGCTCCGAATCATTATAAGTTTAGTGTGCCTGACAGGAAAATATAATTGTAAATCGAATCATTTGAGACAATGACTGATAACGTTGCCAAATTCAGCTTCCTCAATTCTGCGCTGACGTGGGCTGCCACCCTTGTGGTGTACCCACTCAACAAAATCAACGTTCGTTTGCAAGTAGATTCCTCACAAAAGGCTACCGCAATCAATGCAATCAAGGACCTACTCAGCAAGGAGGGAATTCGAGGAGCTTACCGCGGAGTATCAGTGACACCTTTCGGTATGTTGCCGACTTTCCTCATCACCTACCTCTACGAAAGGCTCAATTTAGTCTGGAGAGACAGCCAAACACTGAAAGAATCGAGTCTTCGCAAGTTCGCTCCAATGATCAACGTGTTTCTCGCTGGAATTCCAACCCTGATGCTAAGCACTCCTACTTCAATGCTGATGACTCTCATCCATTCAAATGGGTTAACAGCAAAACAGGCAGTTAACGTGCTCAAAGCGAAGCAAATGAAGGCCTACCTCGACATTTACCGTTCAAGCATTCTCAGCATGTCAATTTTCTTTTGCATTCGGCAACAGCTCATTGAGAATGAGGAAAAAATGCTGAGAAACAGGTTTAGCTTGAGCGAAAGCCAGAGTGTGTTTGCCACAGCAGTGGCTTCCTCTATCTTGGCTAACCTCATCTACCAGCCATTGGACACCCTTCAATCGAGGCTTGTGGTCGGAAACAAAAACAACTTGCTCAGCGTGTTCGCCAGCATTCGTAGCCAGGGTTCCCTAAAAACACTTTTTAGAGGGTTCACGACAAAGATGACGACAACAGGCATCTTCAACTGCGTCTACCTGCCAGTCTACTCCAAATTAAAAAGCGAGTTCTCTCTGCGAGTCTATTGATATTCTTTTACTTTCCTATCCCAATCATTTCTTATCGTCCTTTTTCTTTCCGCCCTTTTGCCCAGATTTCTTGTCTACAGCCTTTTCTCCTGGCTTTTTTGTTGGAGTCGCGGTTGGTTCGCTTTTCTTGCTGTCGTGAATTTTGCTAAGCTCGCTCGCCTCCTTCTATTTTTCGGCTTTGATCTGGCTTGTTTTGATTGATTATGTCTTGACAAGAGGTGCAGGTGGGGGTGCTACTGCTGGAGATGCCACAGTTGTCGTGGGATCTCCCTTGATACCAGATTTGTACATCATTCCTGCTGGTGCTGGCGGCTGTTGCCGATTCTTTATCTTGGCAAGGGTCTGAACAAGTGGACTGGTTCGATCGGAGACCACTGCGTTAAATATCTTAGGTACGTTTCCGTTTTTTCATGCTGGCTATTTTGCAGTTTTTGGGAAGAGTTAGTTTTGTTTGGTAGGCGAACTCGGTCTTCTCAACTCGCTTATCCACAATGTAGGGCTTCTCTTCTTCCACGATTCGCCATTCGCTCAAGGTGGATTCAAGTACGTCTCTGTGATCAGTGAGCAGGCTATCGATGACGGTTCTGTGGTTGCACTCAACTCCAATAGACTCGCAATAATCCTCAAACCTCTTGAACTGTCTACCGATATCGCTAGTACGAGGGTCCCCTGAGCTTCGATTGCACTCTCTTCGAATGAGTTCCTCGTAGTTATCAAGATCGAACTCCGGTTATTGGCTGGGTGGTTCTACTGCCACCTTACTGTCCTGAAACTCGTTGGAAAATGGAAGTAGCAATCGATCCTTACACGTAATATTCTTACCTCGCTTCATGTTGAAGTAGGCGTGTAGATTTTCAACCTGCTAGCGACTGAGCATCATGGAGCGAGCCAAAGGATTTAGTCGCAGGCACTCGGTCACAAGCGTCCAGTTATTTCCGAACTCCGCCAGGTAGTACTCGATCAAAAAGTACAGCTCGCGAAGATCAACCAGACTCTTGAGAACAGCGTTGTTCTTGAAGTACTCCTCATCCATAATATGCACCATGCCCTTGTCATAACGAAGCACCTTTCCTTCGGGATTGATCCCTCCAACTGCAAACAGCTGCTTTATGTCGAGGGCAAGTTTGTGGTTGCGGCTACTGAGATCGATCTGTTCAGGAAAAAGACTGAATTTCACTATACTTACAATTCGGATACTTCCGTGAAGTGCTTGATGAGACTTTCCATATTGCAACCGTTCCTCTCCACAAAGGATTCGTAGTCTCCGTCGCTGCCTTGACCGTTGGGTTCGGGATGCTCAGACTGCACTGCTTGGAACCTTTTCGGAAACTCCTTATCGTTCTCAATCTGAATCAGCCAAACTTTTACCGTCTTTTCAAATGACTTTGTAAAGTATTCGTTCTTGGGGTCCTTCAGGACGAATAATGATAGCAGCTCGTTGACGTTGTCGAATTTGACGTTTCGGCCTTCAATGAATCTCTTAGCTCGAGGTTGGTCCTCGAAATCGGCTTCCTACCAGTTTAGTACGAACCCGTCATCCTTCCGACGACGCTTTTTCTGCGGATCTTGAGTCATGCTCGAAGTTGAAACGTTCCGTGCAATCATCATTGGTTCCCTCGACGGCTATTCCTCTGGTTCATTACTAATGAGGTTGGCCAAAATGATTTCAGCTGCGCCTGTCTTCGGAGCATTGGGATTAACTCTCTCTTTATACTTTTGTCTCTTCTTTAAGTTCTCTTTGATCTTTCTCAGAAGTGTCTTTCTTTCGACTCGAATCGGAGTTTCTTGCAAGCCAGATAGTTCAACCATGCGATATATGTAGTTGTCGCTTGAAGCTGCTCTCGCAGGCTCTTCAACATGAGCAGTCGGGGTGGGCTACAACAATATGTCATCGAACATATTGTTTCCACCATTATTGAAGTTCCTTTCGTCCTCACCATCTATGAACACATCGTTAAGATCCTGGGGGACGCTAGGGACACGTTCGATGGGCATTTAAGCTGGTTCAGCTGGTCTTTCCGCATCCCGGGTTCTTACCTACGCAAACTTGTTGACGACCCTTTCAGCAAGATGGCTGCACAGTACACGATGAAAGCAATAGACTTCCTCCCTCTTCAGTTACCTTGTCTTGAACTTCAGCTGGCATTTCTTGGCGAGGAACGATTTCAAAGCTATCTCGTGTTTTTTAAGCTTGATTAGGACACATCGCTACCTCCCGCCTTACGTATACCTCCTGCTGGACTTGCGCTAGAACGTTATCCCAAGGAGTCGGAGGTCGGATTTGTAGTCTATTTGCGTTGGTCTAGACGTTCTCCACTGACGGAAATTGGCTGCGAATGCGATCCAAACTCTCCACCTTTCTGCACTTCTTCAGGTACAGGCTCGGTAGGTAGGTGTTCAGCTCGAGGTCCGTGGATCTGATTGGTTAGTATGCCAACGGCTCTGCCGGCAGTTTGTCTACATTGTTCATTCATCAATGAAAAAGGAACATGGGTGGTGCTACCCGAACCTCCCCAAACCTACTCGGTTTCGCACCATCCAATGTCGTTGAAGCATTTCTTACTGGTGGATCCCACAGGTTCCTTGATGGTGACGCTCTACGTGCGAATCATCTTCTTAGAAAAATATTATAGGAGACAACTAACCTCTCGAGGACACAACCAGCTTCGGTTGAATTCGGAACGACAGCTATAAATGGCTGGGTCTTCGATATCAATAATATTGATAAGATGAATAATCAAGACTACAGTATCAAGATCAACGGAGACATTCAATCGGTTCTCGTGCAGCTCGTCCTGAAACAAGTACCATCACTGGCAACTTACATTAAAAATGATATTCTTCAAGACCGAGGCCGAGTATTCTCATTTCTCGTCACCAAAGGTCTGTGGTACAAGGTTAGACTTTTCAAAATCAACTGGGTAAACATCTGCAAGAGTCCCTTCAGTGGAGTTTAGCTTGCTGATGTTCAGCCGTTAGACAAGGATAGTCTAGAGCAGATCGACAGCGAGGATCTCCTAACGGATATTGAGAGCGTCAACCTTTGGATCAAGGGAGAAAGAGACAGGCTCAAGGCCGAACAGATCAATGAAGAGACTACCTGCACGTAGATTTTTTTGCCACGATTCAGAGTTTACAATGAACATATGGAGGGGATCTTGGAAGGTTTCTCTAACGCCGAGGCATCAACTGTCCTGGTCAATAGGGTGATAAAGTACAACGGGGATGAAACCTACCACCTCTACGTGACAGGTTTGATTGGAAACCGGAGATTCTATGCCAGGTTCGTTGAAACCCAGTCGGATGGAATGTGCAAACTGCACTTCGACACTCGGCAGGAAGACGGGACTACGATTAGTCAGTGGGAGTGGATGCCTGAACACGCCCTCAACTCATGGGAAGAAACTCAGCCCGTCATCTCTCTGCTCAAGAATGAGATTAGAATGCTCGGGTCATTGGACATCATTCTCAGAAACAGGAGGTTTTCGGTTCCTGAGGGTGAATACTTCGACAACGAAAACGAGGTCTTCGTGTCAGAATGGTCACACGAAGAGAACTTCGTTAAACTAACCCTTAACATTTACAATGGGGTCGTCAGAGTCGTTATCACGTTCCCAGCTGCAAGTAATATTCCCGTCATGAACACCGGAATCTACTTCGAAAGTCAAACCGTTCAAGGGTCAGCTATTCAAGTGCGCAACTTCATCGATGAAGCACTGGCGAGGCTGAATCCAACTGACCTGGCCCAGTCGACTCCATTGCTAATTCCTCCCGTCGCCGCAATCAATTTCGGAGACTTCGTTGCTCAGGGCATTCATACTTGATCAGACTACCCTCCTGTGTTAGACTAATTATCATTATTGAATGGAAGCCTCACAAATCGTAGGGCAGAACCGAGAACTGACGATTTCGAAGCAAGAGATGGCGGCGCTGGAGGCAGCCGTCAACAAAGAAATTCCTCGGCTCACTATGCTGTAATCGATAAAGTATTGGGTGTACGAGGACTGGATCTACATCTTTGTGACAACTAAGGTGCTCTGGAAGAAGCTGAGAATATTTGGGCTGCAGAGGCTAATCCGATACACTGATCCCAACACAGGGATACTTATCGTAGAGGATCCTGGACTGCGTCCAGAATCAATGAAACTAATGGTGGAAAGAGAACGAGAAGATCTCATCGTTGTGGAGGAGAACTTCAAAAGGGAACGTACTGCCGGTCGATTCACAATGTAGGTCATCCTCCCGAAGGCTTCAACCATAAACCCTGTCGTGTACGAATCCCGGGTAAAACACTATCACGAGCTGAAGACTATGCTTTGTAAGAAACTCCAAACAAACGGCGTCATGCTCGATAAACTTTGGATACAACGCACCATGAAGTTGTACCAGCTCAAACTGACGATGGATATGCTTGATGAGAGGTTCGTGGTCAGGCTTCTCGAGAATAACGACATGTACAAGCTGGAGGTGTGCTTAGCGAGTGAGAATTCATTCCTGCCTGCTCTGGAGAGCTTCCCCCTGCTGGATAACATTAACGATATTATCACCAAGGTTGGATTGATCAGGGCTGCTAAGGAATTCCCAAGAATCTTCCAGCAAAGCTTCTCCGAGAGGTTCAAACTCAGTGAGTCGCTCGTGAAGGAGCAGCCCGAAAATATCCGGATGTTGGGGTGCTGGACTAGTGAACAATATGGAGTCACCGTGGAAGCCAAGTCTGATAAGAAAACCTTCGAAATTTGGGTTTAACTGACCCACCACTACCGTCAAGAAGTGCAGCAGATCTGCATGAAGTTCCCTTATAACCCAGACAGATTCGTAGCTGATTTTACGGTCCTGCTCGACCGTATTCGTTACTTGGAGGAAATGGACACAGTCGACCCGTATTTGCTGTTCGATGCCATCGAATCGTTCAAGAAGGCCATCAAGAAAGAGAGGATTGTTTGGGATATCAAGTAGAGTCGCTGGCATTTGTTTTCCGTAACGATTCTGGACTTCCCCATGCCCATCAGCATATCAATTGGCTACAACTTCGTCACTGAAAGGCTGGATGTCAGTTCAATCCTCTTCCACGGTGAAAGCAAGAATATGAAGCAGATTGCAGAACTTCTTGGACAGGGGCTAAAGCAGTTAGAGCAAGAATGGAATAGCGCTCCCAAACCGGACGAACTTCTTAAATGCAAACGGATTGAATGCCCAGCCTTGGACGTCCCAGATATTGTTGAGAAGATTCTACCGGAGATGAAGAAGTACGATGTGATCATGGCCAACAGAGGTAACCTCTATGACACTGCTTTGTACATGGGTAACGGTCTTATCCTATCGATGAGACCCATCGGCAACTACAAGCAACTTCAGCCGGAAGCTCATCTCCTCGCCCACAGTTTCTCTGACTTTGTCAACAACACCGAAGTGATCATTATTAGAGAGGAAAATTTGGGTGCTTCGACGGGAAACTAAATTGATCAGCGACTGAACACCATGCCGCGCCAGTTCATATACTACGGCTTCGCAAACAATTCTGACGATATTATCTTGAGGACTAGGTTTGGAATTTGTGGATCGCTCTCGACAGCCTTCCTGTTCATCCTGCTTCGATACCTCATGGAAAAGAATTTGATGGAGAAGGAACTGTTGGAGTACATCCACAATTTGGTATCGGCACGAACTGATGAAGCTCGCATCGCCTTCATGAAGGACCGGCAACACTCTATCAGCAAGGCCGTGGGTCGGATCAAATCCACCTGCTCGCCACAGATGAATGAGATACTCACCAAGCTCGATTGGCTCTTCGAGGCCTTCAGCGATTGATTATGATACCAGTGATACAAATCCTTCATTAATGTGAAAGTGAATATTGCGAAGGTCACGTCATTTCGAAGATCAGCTTGAGTCCGGAGGTGTCGCCTCGTTCGAGGAGAACGCCGATAGCGTCGTAATCCTTTTCCATATCCACCAACTTATGTCGCTGCTTCTCCAGAATGGGGTACCGATAGCTTTATCGGATGTATCCACGCACTAACTATCTCATCTACGATAGCTCCTCCTCGAGAGCCTATCTACGATGGTCGAAGAGGTTCTTTTCTGGACCATCAGCGACAAGCTCGGCTTAGTAGAGCTGCAGTTCCCGCCTTAGTTTCTGGTTTTGAGAGAGTACTACCTCGGGCCACTCCAACAGACCGCTGAGGTTGATACCATTTTTCTTGATAATGAGTCCTCGTTTGAAGAAAGGGACATTCACTGCTTCATACTAGCAGTAGATTCGTCTCAAGAGGGGAAAGTAGTCCTGTACTACACGATTTCGCTTCTTCTCCTCAATAGCAACTAGATTATCGAGGATGGCTTGCTTCTCAGCCACAGTTTATTACCATCTGTTGACCTACTTGCTAGCGATGTTCACTGCTTATTCGATCTGTTTAAGTGACCTCTCTAACCGTTTTGTGACCATTGTCTTAGAGTTGCGTAGGTCTTCTATCTGGATATTTAGGTGCTTGATACGGTCTGCAGTGAGACCTTTGAATTTGAATTCCATCTGGAATAGCGTGACGGAGACAGCTTTTCTGTTATGGTAAGTATGTGAGCGAATTCGAGAGAAAGAGCTGATGAGAACACCGTTGATGGCGAGACACATGTTTCTGATGGGTACATTATACTTGCAGTACTTCAGCCGGCTATTCTCAACTAGTTTGTGAAAGCTCCAGTGAACTAGAATTCGATGGTTGTGACTGGAAGCGGTGTGAACCAGGTCCGGCAAGAGATGCCTTGGGTTTATATGAACTCTCGGCTTTGCAATCAGGTCAGTGCGACGTGGCAGCAGCCTCCTGACTGGTGTACTAGGTTGAGAATTCCCCGTAAGTCCCTCTTTCTTTTTCTTTTGCTGAAATGAGAGCTTGTAAAGCGCCCAACTCTAATAATTGAGTCTCTTTCTTTGCTGCAGCGACTTGAGAAGGTTGGGAAGCTCTAACTTCTGGTTATTGGTAACAGAGGCTCGGATACGATCCATTGAATTCCTCAGGATCTTCTGTTGCAGAAGGTTGCGAAGGGCGAACATCATGATGGTTCCGTTACTGATGTATATGTTTGCGAGGATCTCTTTAAAGCTCTCCAGTTCAGTGTTGGGCTTGCTGCTGCTTTGCGAACTCTTCTTCGAAAACGACCGGCTCAATGATACCCTCCGAACGTAGACGATTTTGCTGTGCAATTTGCTGAGCCGAACCTCCTTAAATTCCATGCGGTAACCACGGAGTGATACTCCTTCATCACTGATCCTTCTGGCGAGCTCATCGTCGTCCATATGATATTTATTACCAAGAGTGGATGAGCTGGAATATCACCAAAGCAGTTTCGGCAGCGGTACTCCGCCGCAATCAAGTGCTGCTTATTCGTAGGGAGAAGTAGCCTTATCTAGGCAAGTGGACCCTTCCTGGAGGCAAGATATAACGCAACGAGACCGTTGAGCAGGCCATGATAAGGGAGGTAGAGGAGTAAACAGGCTATCTCATCAACAGAAGAGTCACCGATTTCATTCCCATCATCACCACCCCTGAAGGCTTCGTTGATATTTTGCCTGGAGATCGTTTGGGCTTCCCCCTCCTAACTGCTGCTTGGCAAACTTACGCAAAGCTCGATGCGAAGGAAAAGATCTAAACAACTTGGCTAAGCCCTGAACAAATGAGCTTGATGGACGAGAAGGAGTTTACACCAGGCCTCCGATAGATTCTTCGAAGGGTTCTGTCTAGCGTACGCACCCGCTGATACTGTAAAGTTCGAAAGTAGCAAACAAAGATCAGTAGCGTCGGTGGTCGGATAGTTTGCGCTTGGCGTAGCTCGTCTCCCAATTGTTTTTGAAGAAATCATAGAATATTTCGTTGCGGGTGAGTGGAAGTGGCTGCCTCAGCCTTTCGTAGGCCTCACACTTAGAGCGGCGAAACTGCAATTTGGACAGCTATTCGAATGGTGGCTATTTGTGCTTGAGCTGACGGGAGGACAGTGATTTGTTGTGCAAAGTAGCCGGAAACCTTTCAGGAGGAGTGTGGTTAATGAGCTCCTTCGAAGGAAGTGTTGGGAGGTTCGTCTTTGTGCTTTCTGTGGTGATCTATTGGGTTGATTTCCTTTGGTTGAAGTTTGTCTGAGTAAGGAACTTCATGTTAATCTTCCTCATCTGCCCAGCCTCATCTTCATGCTTCTCAAGATACTTGGTGAGGTTACTTTGATAGGCCTTGAGTTTATCCCCACAAATGACTTGGATATAGCTCTCAAAGAACTTTCTGTCGAATGCAAAGAGAGTGCAATACGCCGACTTACACTTGATGATGTACTCGCAAGATGTAGATTCGCGGAACTGATAGAATCCAAAGAACTCTCCCGCTGGGAATGAAATCAGTTCAAGCGTAGATCTCACTCCTGTCCATTCTTCAGTTTCCTTACAGATTTGCAACTCACCACTCCGAACCAAATGAACGAAGTCGCCACTGTTGGAGAGGCTGCCTGCCTTCTGCCCACGAACAATCCGTTTGACTTCGAGGTTGTTTATGAGAGTCAGGCAGGTGATCAATCCTACCCGACTGAAGTAGTTGTTTTGCTGGAAGAACTGCATTTCCCCGTCAATGGAACTCTCCTCACAGATAAGCACACAATTTCGGTACTGTAGTCCAGTGAGGGATGCAGCGATACTTCGGTCCTGTAGATACACTCGCTCTCCATGGCCGATTACTATTGCCTTCGACGGGGCTTCAATCGTGGTTTACTTCTCGGTGGTCTTGTTCTCCAAGACGATTGTTCCGCTTAGAAGGAAGACCTGAGAGCCTTACTCCAAGATTTTTGAGAGGTTTCCTTCCTCTAGGTGCAGCTTCATGTAGAGTCCCATCAGCCGAAGTAAGTTGGTGTTCTCCTACTCCAAAACAGAGCCGAAATAGCTTGCTACGAAACTAAGCTGGGACAATGACCTCCTTTCGGGTGGCTTGGACAGAATTTCGAGGGTCTTGGCAAGCTTACTCGAAGCCATTTTATTGATGCTAAGCAATCCGGCAACGTATAATAAATTCAAACCAAAATGAGCTAGGACTACGAAAGGGATAGCTACCTGGTTGAAGACCTCGAGCTACGTTTCGCCAAGCTTGCTGAGGATAAGGCTGATTTGGAGCGTGAGTTAATCAGAGCGAAGGAGCAGCTCATCAAGAACTCCCAAGCATTCAAGAGCGAAACTGAGTCTCTGAAAGAGTAGCTTGCGAACAAGGATATTGAGATGGACGAGAAGGAGGATGAGATCAACCTGCTGAAGGAGTAGATGAGAAGCCAGCAGGAAATTATGGAGAAGCTCTCGACATAGAACGACCGATTAAAGCGAAGCAGTTAAAAGCTGCGACTTGATAACGAAATGATGGAAGAAGAGGTGTCCAAGCTCAGAAACGAGAGGAAGATCATATACGATCGTCTGGACAATGTCAAACTCACTATCAACGAGAGTACTGGCAAGCTGCGAGATAAGGATAAGCTGCTTATGGAGTGCCAGGGATAGAAGCGGATACTGTAAAAGGCAATAAATGAGCTTAAGAGGGAATGCGAGTAGCTCAGCAAACAGCTGGAGACCAAAAGTAGTAAGATTCGCGAACTTTAACAGTGCGTTCAAGCTGACCTGGAGAACCACCTAAACTACGCCACGAGTAACGGAAGGCTGGTCCAACAGCTCAACGAGCTGCAGAGTATCAAAACACTCCACCAGCAAAAGATTGAATAGTTGGAGCAGGAACGAGACACCTTCAAGGATAAGCTATTCGAGTACTCCCAGGAGTTGGAATTGAAAAACGCCGAAACACGAGACGGCACCTTAGAATGTGAGTCCAAGATGGTGGAGATAAATGGGTTGGTCGGTCAGCTGAGCTCAACGATGGACCGCAGCAAACTCATAAAGCAAGGCCGCAGGAAGGTGAACCGTTAGATCCGCAATTCACTATCGTACCTGGAGCGTGTCATTGACTCTTATCACTGATAAAGCACTGTAGCAATGTCACTTCTTCGGCTGGGCGTGGCCTGATTCTTTTATATGATCGAACAGCTTCGTCTTTGACGGGAACGGAAGTCCGCAGGTTGCGCATTTAAACTTAACGTCCTTATTAGCAGCTTCCTTTTAAGCTCGTTTCATTCGCTTGAGTTTCGCCTTTCCAATCTGCTGTGGCTCATCTGCTTCGGATTCTGATGATTCAACCACGGGTTGTTTTGGCTTTGCCTCTTCAGGCTGAGGCGGAGGCTTGGGCTTTGCCACTGGTTCTACTCTCTCCACCTACTTCTTCGCCTGTTTATTCTTAAGCATAGACATCATGAACGATTCTTCTCCGTCAGATGAATGCTAGCTGGCCTGCTTTTCGGATGGCTTCCGTTGTTTGGTTGAGTTCTGTTGAGCCTGTTCAGCTTTCTCTTACTCCTAATCTTTCTCTGAGAGCACAAGTTCATCTTTCTTCTTTCTCTTCTTCTTCTTTGCTTTGTTGTCACCTGCCTCATCAGCAGGTTTAGCCACTTCGACAGGCTTTCGTTGTTCAATTTCCTTTTTTGGCAATCCCTCCTCCTTTTCGACCTCCTCCTCATTATCTGATTCACCTTCTGCGTTTGCTTGTTTGTTTCTCTTGCGGTTGCGCTTCTTCTTTTTGCCTGGTCGGTCAGGACTCTGGTTGCCATTCCCAACTTCCAGCTCATTTATCAAAGCTGCTTTGTCCTCGTCCAAGGCAACTTCCTTAAACACTGCCTTCATATTTTGCTTATGCTGTTTGGAATTCTTGTGATTCTACATCTGGTTCGTCGTCTTGAAACCTTTTTCACAAAGTTCGCAGTAGTATTCGCTTTGAGGCTGGTCATCTTCAACTTCGTCCTCGTTGCTGCTCTGCTTGTTGTTGCGGTAGTATTCTTCGATCTACTTCATTCTCTACTCCTCCATCTGCTTCTTTATTATCTTCTGCTCTTCCTTTTCAATCTTCATAATCTACATCTGCTTCTTTCGCTCCTCCTCTTTCTTTAACTCTTGCATTCGCAACTCTTCGGTATACACCTTATACCGAGGGTCTCGCTTTCTCAGATATTCAACCAGGTCTTTAATCGTCTTCAGATAGTGCTTCTTTTCTTTCTGACGTTCCTTCTTGTTCTCCTTCTCCATCTCTCTTCGGACGTACCGGTTGGGAGCCTCCTTAGTATCCCATTCTTCAGTCCAAACGAAGGACTTGTAGGTAGTGAAGTTATTCCAGTCTTCATAGAACCTCAAGACCTTGTCGATTGAGGTGGACGAATCTCCGAAGCCTTCAAGTTTCCTAGGTTCTCCGATTTCGTCTTGTAGATTGTTAAATGCCTTGCGCTCCTAAGTTTTGATGCGTTCAAAGATGTCACGGTAGACTTGGTAGAAGGCTCCCTCTTCATCGCCGTAACCCTTGAAGCAGGCACTACTGAAGTACGTCCACACATTAAAGCCGAAGGTGTGCATCTCAATATCCTCCTTGCTCATGTCCTCCTTGTTGAAGAGTATCTTCTCACGGTTGGTGTCGTACCAGGTACGTTCATTCGGATCTGATAGCACTTCATAGGCTTCTTGCACAGCAAGGAAGAGCTGTTTGGCTTCATCGTTGCCTGCGTTCTTGTCTGGATGGTACTTCAGCGCAAGCTTCCGATAACTCTGAGTATTAATGGTAGTCTTACCGTCTTGATGTCACCCGGAGTGGCCTTCCTGTCAACCTCCAGTACCTCATAGTAGCATTTTTTCATGGTCTGCTAACTTATCAACTTTCCAATTAAAACTCTTTGTCATTGTACCAATGGAATAAACAGCTTAGAGAAGTCAAAAGTATTTGGGGTCGGTGGGTGTTAGAAGAGTACTGCTGCTATATTCGAGTTGCCGATAACTGGAACGTCGGGATGTGACCATGTATGTTAATAGACTGTTGGCAAGGACGTGGGCTGTTTCAGTGATTGCCGTAATGCCTTCGTGCTGCTTGTAGCTCGGTAGAAGGAGTTAGCAGAAAGTAACTGCAAGGGGATATCCTGCAATATAGACGAACCCCAACACAGAAAATTCTCTGATAAATTTACGAGTTTTAGGCTTGGCCTATCGATATGTTTTCATAGCGCTGCCAATGAACAGCACAACGAGTAGCGACCTCACGATCAGAATGACTAAACCCTCAGAACAGTCATAGAAGTGGTATTTGTCGTGGTTGCGATTGGCCCATGTCGCCAAAACGGCAGCACAAACGTTCCAGGCTACGAGCATAGCACCGAAGAAGACGTAGCTCCGTCTCTTTACCTCATCAAAATGGGTGATGCTCCAGCCGGAGGCAATAGTGACAAGCAGACCCACGACCAGACTCTCCGATACTGTCTTTGTGAGTGTTGAGAGCAGATCCATAGCTGGGAAGCCGACCCCATTGGTGCTGTATTTGATAAGGTGCATGAGTTTATAGATGTAGCTTGCTGCCAGCCCAAGAATTCCTATAAATATGAACAAATGCGCCCAATCCTTCTAGTCCTCCTGTAGGTCTCTACGAAACTTTTGGAGATTGTTCGGCAGCAATGATATTGCTGCAACGAGCACAACCGCGTATATGAGCAGCATACTGTCCTCATCGCCGCTGAAGTGACTGTCGTTGTTGATCATGAGGACGTCCATATGCAGCTGAAGTTATTTATTTTCGGTTTCGGAGCGAAAGCTTCCCTTGCAGCTGTATAGGTAGAGGTACCAGACGTGTTAGCTCGAAGGTTGGTTGAAGCGGAGGTTTACTGTACGAGGCTCACCGCCTTCGAGACCCCAGATCATTCGAGTATCCCTGAAGTATTTCTCGCGTGTTTTGCACTAGGGAACGAACTCCAGCTTGCTATAGTCTTTCTCCATGAGCAGCCCTACGAAGAGATTGTGTTCTTCATGATGAAGTGGCCACCCCTCCATCCTGCATATATTGACGGCGTGTACCTAAGGGTGACGTTGATCTCACTCGTACCCACTGCGAAACCCATTCGGGTGATGTAGTAAAAGCTGCTTTGCTTGAGGAACTCCGCTATGCCGATTTGGTGCTGCTCCAACCTTGAAACTGCAGTGGTGAGCACTGCCGATAAAAGTACGAAGCAGCTTAGCATTCAGCCCAAAATAATATCCAAATAACTCGCACCACTGCACAATTATACGCTGCTCGTGAACCTTCTTCCTCTTCGGAATTTATAATCGTGTGCTGCAATGAATAGAAATGGCTTATTACAAGCCAAAAAGGAAGTTGATCAGGGACGTGAGCAGCTTATCAAAAACTTGGAGAGGAAGGTGGATAGTCTGAAGTTGGAGAGGGAGTTGCTGCGTAAAAAGGAGGAGCTGGAAAGGGCACAGCAACAGGTGGTCAGGGAGGTTCCAGAAACGGCTGAAAAACCATGGCAACTCAAGCAGTCTATCCAGGAGAATAGACAACGCGGTTTTGAACTGTAATCGTTGTACCGAAAGAAGAAAGAGCTCGAATCGATTGGTGTCCAAGGAATAAATCCAAAGCATATCGACAAGGCACATCAGATCGCGACGAAGGTGTTCCAAAACGACAAGGACGGCCAGCGGAAGAGGAAGATTATAGACGAAGAAATGTAGAAAGCCAAATAGCTGTTAGGGAGGAACAAGGCACCCAAGCGTAGTGAGCCCAGTGAGTAGCTCACTTTCGAATGGATGATCAATAATAAGTCTGGGGATATTGAAGGACGGCGCTATCGTAACGTCCTGAAGAAGGAGAAGCTCAGCAAGATGGACCAGGAGTATTTGCTTGAGGCAGTATTCAAGGCACTGCAAACAGAGAACGAATTCGTCAACAAAGAGATCCTCCAGCAAACACTTCCGCACAACCAAAGATTCTGCGAGCACTTCTGCATCACTAAAAGATAGATAAGGCATGATCTGGAGGTATGCAAGTGCCAGAACCCGGAAGGACTCTCTTATCGGGAATACTACTAATTCATCAAAAGCATCCAACTGACCAGTCAGCCAAAATACAAAGCCAAACCTACCTCAGCAATAACACCTCATAAGTAACCTACACACCGAACTGAGAAAGCGCTTTCAGCTGAGCTCAAGGACAAATACCTGAGGAACTACCTCAAGCATGTATTTGAGCTTGTCGATAAGAAGCAGGAGTTTGTGGTGCTGAGATCCTCATTAGCAACAGCGATCGAGAAGGGAAGCTATATGGGCAAGGAGTTTTAGGGGAAGGTTGACAAAGGATTCCTCAAGGACTTCGGAAGGCACTTTCAACAGGCGGGGAGTATTGAATCAGAATATTACAAGAGGCTGTCAAAGGAATATGTGAGCTACAACGAAGCCATTAGAGAATACCAGTGGTTCTTGCAACACTATAATCTACCGGCCTAGCCGGTGGTGAAGAAGTTTGAACCTCAAACTCTACTTGAACAAGACAATACGGAAAAAATGAGTGAAAGCGACGGGGCGAATGAATCTTCCGAATATCTCTTTGAAGACAAACAATAATAAATCCCGCCATCCCCCACGTTCTAATAGGCTATCCCAACTGAGCCTATAGGTGAGCCCATCATAAGTGTAGAGGAGACCAAACAACACATGTAAACATTCGATAGGCACTACAAGCAACTGTCACAACAGTACCGCCATGAAATTGCAAAGGACGAGTTCGAGAGGGAGCAGATAAAGCAGTAGCTGAGCAACCTGGAGAACTACATAAGCTACCTCTAGCACAAACAGCCACGGCATTGATCGGCATCCTTGAGAATCGAGTATTATTATTATGAACGGTTTGTTCAACGCAATCGTTGGCTTTGGCAGCAAGGCCATAGGCATGATTAAGGGCGAGACAGAAGAAACAAACACTGAAGTGGGCTTCGACATCAAAGTTAAGTCCATGATAGAGAGCTGCAACTACTCCAAATCGTAATGAGGCATCTCATGCAGCAACAAAATCGATATCGAGAAAGCAGCCTTGATGGTCCACAGGGACTACCATCTGGACTGCGGAATCCTGAGCTTTCCAGAGAACGGTCGACTGGTGAACTATCTGGAGCTATCAGGGATGAGTATTGATTGGTCGATGCAGTTCCCGTTGAGTACAAGGGTGGAGTCTATCAAGTGCTAGTCAAGCTGTTCTTGCCAGCCAACTATCCAGACATCCCGCCGATGCTGCGGATAATCAACACTGAACGTAAGCAATGGAGTTCCTCAGCATCCAAGTACATTGTGATCGAAGACTACAAACAGTATCAGTCTACAATAGACCCGACCTCATATACACTTCGCAAGCTACCGACGATAGTCAATTGGAACAAGTACCTCGACTTAGTACGTGGATTGCATTAACGCAGCGGTCTATAGTAAAGGATGCTCAGCAGCTCATGGGATCTCGGTTCCCTTTTAGAACTAAGAAAGAGACGCACTAAGAGCCGATGACGACAGCCCAACCACCGGATAGCAACATGCCCACCTTCAATAGCAACCCCAACCTAGTACAGCACACCAGCAAGGACGGATCGATGCATCCGATCCAGCATCACCAGCAGTTGATGCCACAGTACTACCAAAACAACCCCTTGCCGGTTCCACTTCCACAATACAACAATCAGCAGAGTCACTGCAAGAAGCAGCTCGTCAATTTAGCTGAGAATACAATCAAACTCAAGGAAGTCGCTAATAGGCATGCTGACATGCTTCAGGTCAACAATAAAAAGACCTTCGAGAGCATTCAGATGATAGCCGTCATTTCACGTTGCGTCAACGAGGAGCTGGGGATTCTGAAAGAAAGGGCTGCAGAGCTCAAAGAATTCGTAGTCGCTTCAGAGGGCGCCATTGATGTGGACGTCAAGAACGTCGTAATGCCAGCTGATCCCGTCTCCAAAGAACTACTGGAATATGTCTCAACCAAGAAGGCACTAGAAGAAGTTATCCTCGCAATATAAAGTCGCTTCCGAGACGGGGAGATCAACCTCGATACCTTCATTCGGCTAATCCGCCGGTACGAAGAAGAGCGGTTTGTAACGGGCGAGATGATCAAACGGTTAGAGCGGTGCTTCTGATGTTGTCTAGCGTTGCATTTATTCCACTAATATGGCTTAGCTAGTCGAACAAGCTATTAACTTCGTGTGCTAGTTCAACCTCCTGAAGGACTTCGAATGGTACATACCAAAGAAGCAGCAAAAGACGAAGAAGTGGGGCAAGATATAACGTCATCCGCAAACCAGTTGTGTGCAACTGTGCCAAGCAGCCAATCAGAATACAAGCCCTCGTTATTTTGCGACAAATTTGACAGTACCACGTGCAGAGAATACGATGGGCTATCAAGTGGAACCATTAGGCCTGCACAGTTACTTGGATTTTATGATCGACCCTGCAGAGTACCATAAGTCAAAAGAAAGCAACATTTAACTCACCAATCTGCTGCATAAAGTGCACTGTAACTCTGTAGAGAACTCACATCAGTAGGAACGACCTGTGAAAGATCATATTCGAGTTATAGACGCTGCAGACGGCAGAACTGGGTTAGGCACTATTCGCAAGCCTCCTCGGGAGAGTAGTCCGAATGAGAAGTTACTGGAGACGGTGAAGAGACTGCATACCAACAATCGCTACCTGCAGAAAATTCAAGCTTACGAATAGTCCTCAAGCGTCCGAGTGCGATAGCCGACAAGCCAAGAGATGTCAAGGCTCACAGAAAGCTGACCCGACAACCACTTGCAAGCTCTAATGAAAGTAAATACATAATCCAACAGCTGCTCAGGCATGCTTTTTCACTCGTTTCGTTACGGCGTAGCTTCGCAGCTTTTCGTATACTGATTCGATGCCGATAGCTAACCAGCCTTTTTGCTTCGGCGGCTATCGGGTGGTTGCTTGGCTTAGATTGCAGTTTGGGCATATAAGCTCGGCTGGTTCGATCGAACCAGATTCGTCGTTGTTGCCAGTGTCAGCAGGTGGTGCTTACGGAATCCTTAATGTGAACACCCTCGGCGATACGATGCCGGGGAAGTCACAGTCTCCTTGAGACTTCTCCGTCGTCACGCAGAACCTGTATTGATTCTTGTTCAGTGCCTGGTTGGACTCAGTATCGAAGGCCTTCATTTCGGAAGCTAAAGTTATTCCTGCAGCTAGCTGATCCAACTTGCTTGTTGTCCTCTCCGATCTGATGGAGAAGTAGCTGGCTGACCTTGGAAGCAGCTCATTGTTCCCAACACCCAAAGTTTTTCGGGTTTACCCAAGGAGTCCCTTAGAACTTTGCCGACTATAAGCTCGCATCAAGGTCGGCTCGGGTTGGAACTCTTCGGGCGAATCCTTGTTGCCTCGAGCTTCGGCTTCCTCAAGCTGCACCTCAAGCTACTGGATGCTCCTCTTCAGCTGTTGGTTTTCGCTGATGGCGAACCTGAAATTTTCCTGGAGCAGTCTAAAATTGTTGTGGATTGCCTGCGACTTATCAGCTTCGCCTACGATTAGAATTCAATCTTACATCGGAGCCGTTCGAAGAGCTGGATACGTGCCGCTTCCTTCTGCCCAATAATACTATCCTTGTAGGCCAGCTCGTTTTTGAGCTGTTTCATTTCATGCTCCAGAAGCATCATCTCTAACTGCCTCCGTTCTGATTGTTCGCTGAAGCTCTCATTAGTCTCTCGACGGCTGCAGATAACGTCGCCGTCCGTTGAATCCAGTACCCCTTCATCCTTAGAGTTGGAAAGGGTTTCCTCATACAACGCTTGATACCTCTCGCGGATTTCATTGGCTTCCAACAGCTCCCGCTCCAGGATGCTTCGAGCGTACTGGCACTCTGACAGTTGGTTGGAATAGTCGCTCAACAACCGTTAGGCACGGGCCAACTCCATCCTGTGTTGCTCGAGCTCAATGTCGTAACCAGCAACTACCTATGTCTTTTCCTGTATTTCTTGGGTAAGTAGTTCGATGGTGTGTACTGTGCTAGCCTATAGTGCTTACATACGAGGCGCCCAAGTGTGGCTATTTGCTACTGTTTCTCGCGGTATTCCTCAGCGATGAGGCCGAACACCTCTGAATGGCAACCAAGACGTACCTTCGATGGAAGATTCCTGTGCCTGGGAGTTACGCAGTTGCTGCTCCAAGCTGATGCTATTGATTTCGAGAATGCGTTCGATTTCCAGCTTGAGTGACTGGATGCGATCGTAGTGCTCACCGCAGGGATCCTCCTCGATCAACGAAGAAACTGTTTATTGGTGCAGCGATGCCATTATTAATAATTTTATTCCCGGGGAACCAGTCACCTACCTTTTACATCGGCAAGCCATCCCACAAGTTAGCATCGGAATCCCTCGGAATTGTTATAGTTTAGGGCGGTTGTTGCGGCTTCCGTCAACCGTTGTTAGAAACTAATTATGAATTCAAGTGTCAAAAGCAAGGAGTTCACGTTCTCGCCGAAGTCATCCCTTAAACGTGAGCGACCGGCCTTCAGCTCCACTGCTGATTCGTTGCACAAGCAGTCGACTTCCAAAGGCAACCTTAGGCATAGCACTGCCGAGACGGCTGCATCTCTATCGACCAGGCAGGACAACAAACAACGCAGGTCCGAGTTTCGACCACAGTTGGAAGAGAGAATATCTATCAGCAAGTCGAAGCAACCTCCCCAGAAGTCCAGCTGGCTTCACTCGAGAGATCGTGTGGCTTCATATATTGCCTATGATGACCATCATTCGAGGATGCATGGTCAAACGAGGCAGGAAAGTTCCATGTTCTACCTATCGCGCAATCTTCAGAGCTTTGGGAGCTGGCCGGTTCCCAAATCTGTGATAAGCAAATATTAAGAGGCCGAAAAGCAGAATCAGGATAAGTTCACTGTCAGCCAGGGTTTGCTAGCAGGCCTAGGATACTTCTACTACTCAGTCAACAACGTCATCTTCTTCGTTGGGTTGAGTCAATGCCTCAAGAAGCAGCGACCAACCTAGCCGGAGTAATTAATCGTCGAAAACGATGTGGTTAAGGTTATGGAGTGTAGGCTCAGTTCAAGTTTGGTAGGGAGGAACGACAGAAATAGGGTACTGATAATCTCTCACTACCAATCGGTATCCTTCTATCTCTACCATATCACCGACGGAAGACTCTGCTTCTAAGATCTGCACCAGAGCGTAAGTCTTCCAGGGGAATCAATTACCCAGATCGCGACGGGTGAGTGTGGCCAACTGTTCTACGTTGATAGATACGGGGAGTTATCCGTCATGTTTGACTAGCCAGTCAAACGATTCCTGATATTCAACACAGACAATAGGCAGATGGTATCCAACAGCCTCGAACCGGGCTACATAAAGCAAATTGTGCAAAAGTATGGCGAGGAGGGCTTGACTGATGGCTTGAAATACATTGCAAAGTCCTTGGCCTATCGTTGGCATAGAATTCGTTCGAAGGAGCTAGCCTGCACAAGCCTTGAAATCGATAACAGGAGGAAAATGGTGTTCACACTCGTGAGGAAGATCTTCAGCGATACTAGCTGTGAGCACACCCTGTGTATCTACAAGCTGCTGGAAAATGGTGTCGAACTTTGGCACTGCCTTAGCGAACAGGATCTATTTCACAAACTTGAATTGTTCAATCTCAAGCTACGGCGCCGGCAGCTCCAAGTTCATTGCATCCGTGCAGTTGACGAGCAGCATTTCCCAGATGCCAATCTCCTCCTCGTCACAAACAATGGCAGCAGAATCTATCTTAACATTACAAAGGAGTTTATCAAGCCAGTGCGAGCCATGTACGCTCCTGACTGCGAGAGTGTTGAAGTGATGAGTGGTGTGGCCTCTCGACATCTTCACCAAATCAACGAACAAAAGGTTATCTGCGATCCCACCAATGATGCCAATCTTCTCACCATCGCTATTAAGCAGGAACAG
>ERZ724508.100-NODE-100-length-58675-cov-19.768560_pt1 | contig 58675 bp, 88 predicted proteins | sample MGYA00376041_ERZ724508 | MGnify/ENA primary metagenome ERZ724508 (study PRJEB28724, sample SAMN07190887) | wastewater metagenome | isolation source: effluent of sewage treatment plant in Hong Hong | place: USA: Christiansburg, Virginia | collected 2016-03-01 ...
ACCCGGACCCGTACCCGTACCCGGACCCGTACCCGTCCCCGGACCCGTACCCGGACCCGTACCCGTACCCGGACCCGTACCCGTCCCCGGACCCGTACCCGGACCCGGACCCGTACCCGTACCCGGACCCGGCTACTTGACCCACGTGAACACTCCTTTGATGCTTTGTTCCGCTGTGGTAGTCGTTGGCAAAATCTCGACTACTTCCATGAGCAACACGCTTGGGACCGGGGCCGGAAACTTGCATTTTTCCGGCTTGGATGTTCCAGTCGTCGCCAGTTGCGACAGCGACGCGGCCCCGTCCCAATACCAGATGCGGCGCGCGTTGGTCATGCACACTTCCTGGCCGTTGCGGCTCGTCACCGTTCCGGCAAACACGCCAGCCCTGGCGCTGCGGACGATGCAGTAATGTCCGATGAACTGGTCTTCTGGGGCCGCCGTCGCCGCTGGCGCGGGCTGCGGCGTATCACCAGCAAGGCGTAGCGCCATGCTGATAATTTCGAGTTGTTTCTGGTTCATAATTCCTCCTGGTTGATGATTTCGCCAGTGGTATCGCCTTCGCCTCATCTGCCGTGGCAGCGTCTTGGCTGTGCTGATTGGCCCGCTCGGGGCTTTTGCTGGCCACCGCGTTGCGTTGCGGCTTGTTCCAATCATGAGCGAACTCAATCGCTATGTCAAGCGACCTTTTCAGAATTTCGATTCAATTCACGCTTGACTTGCTCCGTGAAGCAAATCACAATAGATGCACTATGAAAACACAAGACGCAATTTCTCATTTCGGATCGCGCAAGAAGCTTGCCGAAGCTCTAGGTATCACGGACGTTTCGGCGATCGCGCATTGGGGCGCCTACGTGCCTTGGTCCAGGCAACACCAACTGCAGGTCATCACCTGCGGGCGGTTGATAGCCGATCCCGTGCGGCGGAAGCCCGCAGCATGAGCAACGTCATTGGCCAGCACCCGCGCCGCGAGGGCGCCTATCGAGCACAGACGGCCAAGGAGTCAGTGCCGAGCGTCACAAGCTACCCGTGGACTTGCCGGCTGTGCCGCACCAAGCAGCACGGAACGGCTGGAAGGAAAAAGCTTCCTGGCGAGGGCTGGGCTTGCAAACAGTGTTCTGAAGGGGGAGCGAAATGAAAACGAAGAAGTTGGCGAAGCTGGCTCGCAAGGTCGAGCGCATGTCGATCAAGACCGAAGATCTCGCTGACCTAGTGCAGCACAGAATCCCGACGCGCGTCCTGCTCCAACTGCGCGAGGCCGTTCGATCGCTGGACGACGCGACCTTCTACCTGGACGAAGCGGCAGCGCGGAAATGAACGACAGCACCATTCAGCGCCACGAGGCCGAGTGCGCCCGCTTGTTCGCCGAACTGGCGACCCAGATGGAACACGTATCCATCCGCATGCGCAGCCTACTTGCGCACGAAGAATCCACCGACGCCCATGCCGAACAACTGCAAGGCGCGGCCGTCTGCGTTCGCCAGTGGAGCGAGAGGCTGAAGCGATGAGAGGCTCGAAGTCCCATGCACACATTTCACACAAGCGGCAGTGCCGCAGGGGGGAGTAAATGAGAAACGCGTTCGTTGCAGCCATGATGATGGAGATTTCTAAGTGCATGGTCATCGACCAGTCTAGCTACGTCATGCCGGACAGTAATTGCAGCGTGTCGAAGAACGGTGGCCGCCGGCACACGGTGGCGCAGGCCAAGCGCGAGGCGACGAAGGCCCGTGCCAAGCAGAAACACAAGAGGCAGTGCCGCGGGAGAAGGCCGTGATCACAGCGATTGCTGAGTACGTCGATAAGACGGGGAACGTCGAATCCATCGTCGCCGAAAACCTGCGCCTACAAGGCGAGGTCGATCTGATGCGCACCAAGCTGTCGACCGGCTCGTGGCTGGAGCTGGCGAACGAGATCGAGGCGCTGAAAGAACAGAACGAAGCGCTGCAGGCTGCGCTCAAGTCGGCGCATGGCGCGCTCGAAGCGATCAGCGGAACGATCGCTATCTATCGGGCGCATCAGCCATGAACGCCGCCGAGCGCGCCGAGTACATGGCTATCGTGGCTGCTCTTCTAGTCGCCAACAGCCATGCCGCCGCATTTCTGCCGACACAAATCGCAAACGACGCCATGTATCTGTGGATCGCGGCGAACCGCTTGGCGAAAGGGCTTGAGAAATGACGCGTCGCCCGGAAGGCCCGTACCTGATCGAGTCGGCGCCGCAGTATCGTCGCTACCTGGCAGCGAATGCTGCGCGCGAAGCATGCCCGGCGATCTCTTTTTTCTGGCCGCTGTCGATCCTCTCTGCTGCGGTCGCCGGCTACAGGTCCGATCTGCGGCGCATGCTCGACGCGGAGTCCATCTACCTGGGGCCGGGCAAATGAGTAGCGTCGAAAAGGTCGTTATCGGCAATGCGACGCTGTACCGAGGCGATTGCCGCGAGGTGCTGCCGATGCTGCCTAAGCATGACCTACTGCTGACGGACCCGCCCTACGGCATTGGCATAAACAAGAGCCCCCGCCTCTCGACCAGCCGGGGCCATGCTGGCGAAGCATGGGACGACAAGCCTGTGCCGCACTGGTTAATGCTGATGATGCAAGAGCAAGCCGACGCGTCTATTGTTTGGGGCGGCAACTACTACACGATGGGGCCTACCCGTGGCTTCCTGGTGTGGGACAAGAAAAACGACGGGCGCGACTTTGCCGACTGCGAGTTTGCGTGGACCAGCATTGACATGGTGGCGCGCATCTTCAGGAAGCGCCCGATGAACATGGACGGAGGCAAGGAACACCCGACACAGAAGCCCATAGATCTGATGGTGTGGTGCATTGATAAGGTGGCGCACTCGCAGACAGTGCTCGACCCATTCATGGGCAGCGGGACAACCGGCGTGGCGTGCGCGCAGCTTGGCAAGGCGTTTACCGGCATCGAGCGTGAAGAACGCTACTTTCAAATTGCTTGTAGGCGGATCGAAGACGCGCAGCGACAAGTTCCGATGTTCCAAAATCCAAGCCGCGCTGCTGATTTCGAGCAGCAGGATCTGCTCATCACGCGAGATCTATCTTCCGGGCGCGCAGCATGATCGATGCGTCAGCCATCTACATGGGTCCCGGAAAGTGAAGCGAATCACGCGTCGTCAAGCTTGTGCATGGCTGCTGCCTATGCGCGATTGCCTGCGATCAATCCGTACCACAGGCAACGCCGACACCATCTGCGGCTATGCGGTAGTGATCGACGAGCGCAATGGCGCGGCAACCCGAATCGACTACTGCATTGCCGGGTTCGTCGGGCTTATCGATCGGATTTGTCCAACGATCAACACGGTTCCGCTGACGGCGGTAATGGATACCTTGGCGGATCGGCAGCCGATCACGATAGATGCGCTTGACGCCGCTCTGCGAACACTCAGCCTGGTTGAAGACGCTATGATATTGCTATCGGTAGACGAAGTGCAGTCGGCACGGCTGACTGAGGAAATCCAGATCGAACTCGATGCGGCGGATGACGAGAGGCATGCAGCTTGATGGCTGGGCGCAGCAAATACGGTAACAAGCTGGTCGTCATCGGAGGCCGCAAATTCGACTCGCGCGCGGAAGCCATGAGGTATCTCGAACTGGTGCATCAGGAGCGAGCCGGCGAAATCTCGGAATTGCGGTGTCAGGTGCCTTTCGTGCTGGCCCCTTCCGTACTCGTGCGCGGCGCCAGCCGGAAGGCCCCGGCACTTCGGTATTTTGCCGACTTCGTTTTTGTCCGCGACGGCCAGACGGTGATCGAGGACGTGAAGGGCGCGATTACAGAGGCGTACAAAATCAAGCGGCATCTGATGGCTCTGAACGGCCACCATATTACGGAAATCAAAGCATGATCGAACTATCCAAAATCCGCATCGACGGCGGCACCCAGCCGCGCGCAAAACTTAACCAGGAGACGGTCGACGAGTATGCCGAGGCGTACAAGTCCGGCACATCGCTGCCGCCGGTGACGCTGTTCTTCGACGGGGCAAACTACTGGATGGCTGATGGCTTTCACCGCTTTTTCGGTGCGAAAGCTGCCGGCAAAAGTCGAATCGCCGAGGACATCACGCCCGGAACGCTTCGCGATGCGATCCTGTATTCGCTGTCGGCGAACTCCAAACACGGCCTGAAGCGCAGCAACGCGGACAAGCGCAAGGCGGTGGTAACACTTCTCGACGATGCCGAGTGGAGCAAGTGGAGCAATGAAAAAATAGCCGCCACGTGCGCTGTTTCGCCTCACACAGTCGCCGACATCAAGAAATCTCACTCTGCAAATGCAGAGTCAGAATGCATATCTCACTCTGCAAATGCAGAGTTAGAACCCGGTAAGGTGACATACACCACCAAGCACGGCAAGCCGGCGACGATGAACACGGCCAACATCGGGAAGCAGAAATCAACGGCGAATATCGCCGACGAGTCGCCAGCACCAACCCAAGAACCACAGGAGCCGGAGTACACGCCGCTCGATGAAGCCCTCGACACCATCGCCGGCCTGCAAGACCAACTTGCCATTGCGAACGCTGGCGACCTGTCCGACGAGGACAAGACGCAGGCGGCTGACCTGATCTCGCGGCTGCGCGATGAAGTTCGCATCCTGACGCTGAAGCTGAAGGCAATCACAGCATCGCGCGACCAATATCAAACCGAGAACGGCGAACTGAAGAAGCAAATTGCCAGGCAGCGGCGCGAGATAGACAAGCTGGCCGGCGCGCGCTCCGCAGCACCAAACACCACCATGTCGACGCATTGAGTTAGCCCGTATGGAACTCGTTTTGCGCGACCACCAGACGACGATTATCGACAAGCTTCGAGCAGGATTCGCTGCCGGAAATCGTGTTCAGATTTTGTACGGCCCCTGCGCCTTCGGCAAAACAGAGGTGGCCATCTCTCTGATGGCTGCGGCAGCAAGAAAAGGTAGGCGTTCGGCGATGGTTCTTGACCGCCGGGTTCTTTGCACACAGACAAGCGCCCGCCTGATGAAATACCGGATAGAGCACGGGGTGCTTATGGCCGGATCGCCGATGTTCCGGCCTGACCAGAAAATTCAGGTGTGCACGGCGCAGACGCTCGAAAAGCGCGAGTCTTTCCCTGCCGTCGACCTGCTGATCGTCGACGAAGCGCACTGCATGCGCAAAGAAACCGTCGAATTCATCCAGAACAACCCGAGAGTCAAAGTCATCGGGCTGTCAGGATCGCCATTCACTCGCGGCATGGGCGCCGTCTATTCGAGCGTCGAGTCTGCCGTAACGATCGACCAGCTTGTCGACCAGGGCTGGCTCATCAGACCGCGCGTTTTCATCGCCCGCGAAATAGACATGGCCGGCGCAAAAAAGGTGGCCGGGGAGTGGTCGGCGAACGAAACGACAAAGCGTGGAATCCAGATAACCGGCGACATCGTTGCTGAATGGGTATCAAAGACAAACGATATTTTCGGCGGGCCGAGAAAGACGATCGTGTTCTGTGCAGGCGTCGCGCATGGCGAAGACCTTGCGCGCAAGTTCGGCGAGGCCGGTTACAACTTCGTTTCGATAAGCTATCGCGACGACGACGATTACAAATCGCAGGTGCTCGCCGAATTCGATAAGCCAGACACCGACATCAACGGGGTTATTGCAACCGACATCCTGACCAAAGGATTCGACCAGTCCGACGTGATGATCGGCGTGTCAGCCAGGCCATTCAGCAAGTCGTTTTCCAGCCATGTGCAGCAGATCGGCAGAATCATGCGGCCGTGCGACGGGAAGGAACAGGCCGTCTGGCTTGACCACTCCGGTAATTACCTCCGCTTCAGAAGCCAATGGGAGGCGCTTTGCGCTGACGGCGTACACGAGCTTGACGACGGCGCCGAGAAGCCGGCCAAAGAGCCAAGCGACAAAGAAAAAGAGGCTGCCAAGTGCCCGGCATGCGGCGCGCTCTGGCCCGGAAACTCGGACACCTGCGCGCACTGCGGGCATGTTCGCGCTCGCAAGTCGGCCGTTGTCGAAGTGGCCGGTGAAATGATGGAGCTTGGCGGAGCGAAGAAGGCGTCCGACAAGCAGTACAGTGCCGAGTATAAGGCAAGCTTCTATGCGCAACTGCTCGGATATGCGCTGGACACCGGCAGCAAACCAGGAAGCGCTTATTACAGATACATCGAAAAGTTCGGCGTGGCACCATCGATGAAGAAACCGGAACCGATAACGCCAAGCGCAGAGGTCTGTCGGTGGGTAAGAAGCCGAAATATCGCCTACTCCAAAGCTCGGAAAGCGGAAGAAAGGAACGCGTCATGATGTTCGAGCAATTCGCCAGCGCGTGCGGGCTCATCATCGATCGAGTCGAATACGGCGCATGGCGTCGCGTCAAAACGATAGACCACCCGAACAAGCGAAACGGCGCCTATCTGCATCGCGGGGATATCGCCTTCGTCCAGAATCACGCCACCATGGGAGAGCCTGAAACGTGGTTTCCGGACGCAAACAACGCCATCAGGATCGACTCGGCAGCCATCGCTCGTCGATGCGCGGAAGCCGCCATGGCCTTGCAGGAAGGCCGTCAGAAGGCTGCGAAACAGGCTGAGTGGATGATGAGCCAGTGCGCGCTCGAAAAGCACGCTTACCTCGATTCCAAGGGCTTCCCGGACGAACTTGGATACATCTTCCGCACCGAAGGATGTTCGCCACTACTGTGCATCCCGATGCGGGCCGGAGGGCAGCTTGTGGGTGTGCAGAAGGTCACGATTGACGGCGAGAAGAAGTTTCTGTTTGGCCAGCGGACGGTCGGAACAGAGTTCGTTTTCGACAACAAGGGCCGCGATTTCTTCTGCGAGGGATACGCCACCGGGCTATCGCTGCGCGCGGCGCTGGCGGCGTTGAAGATGCGATACCGTATCCATGTCTGCTTCTCGGCGCACAACCTCGCCACTCTCGCCAGCGCATGCCATGGGGCCATCGTCGTGGCGGACAACGACGCGAGCGAGACTGGCCGGAAAGCAGCCGAAAAGTCTGGGCGGCCGTACTTCATGCCGCCAGTAGTCGGGCAGGATTTCAACGATTTGCATCGCGATATGGGGCTTTTCAAAACCAGTCAGGCGTTACGGCGGTTTCTCAACGAGGAGCCGATCAGGAAGTGACGACCATCCGACCGGGTTTCGGTCGGCGCAACTGCGGCGGACATAGTGGCCTACATGGGCCGGATGCAGCGAATACATGGGCCGGCAGAAACCACCTGACCGCGCGCCCCGGGAACTGGTGTCGAGGTATCCCACAAGTCGAACGCGAAAAACTGGTACAGCGCGACGACGAACGAATCGACAGGCCAAGCCGGACTTGGCGGCCCGGGAACCATCGGAAGCCGTGGAGTCGAGAGATAACGCTATCTCCAGTCCTGGCGAGGCTAAAAATTGACGTTTTCAGAATTATGGAAATGACGACTGTTTCATTGAAATGGAAATGACGAAATGAGCAAAAATAACCCTAACGGGACGGGCGTTTCTGTTGCGATCTTGTGCCGCGTTGCGAAGGCCCATCTTGGGGTTTCTGGAGGGAAGAACGTCAGCCCGTATTCGCTCGTTTCGAAAGTCCTGTTATCGCACGGCAGGATTCGGCATGCGGAACAATCAGAAAGGGCTTTTGTTCGAGAGCACAGAGACGAAGTAATCAGGCTATACGTAGCGACCAAGTCGACCGCGAAGGCCGCAACAAAACCTACCACAAAAACAAAACAAGCTCCGCCGACGCGCCCATTGCCGATGACGTACGACGAGGCTAATAGCGACGAATTCCTGTCGTCGTACCGTTGGCGGCAGTTGAGAATGGTGGCCATCAAGATGCATGGGGCCAAGTGTCAGTGTTGCGGCGCAAGCGCGGCAACTGGCGCGGTAATCAACGTCGACCACATCAAGCCGCGCCGGAAATTTCCAGAACTAGCCCTTGTTCTCGACAACTTGCAAGTGCTTTGCGACGCATGCAACCACGGTAAAGGGAATTGGGATGAAACGGACTGGAGACCAACAGCATGAGCGCAAGACCGCAGTTTCAGCTCCGCACCTTTCGCCTGGTCGGCATCGATCAGCGCGACCGGCTGCTGGCGCTGGTCGGAAACCTCCCGATTGATACGCAGAAGCCTCTTGAGGTCGTCATCCGTGAGGAAAAGAAGGCGCGCAAGCTGGACCAGAACGCCCTCTACTGGGCCGGGCCGCTGCGCGACATCGCAGAGCAGGCATGGGTGCATGGCAGACAGTACAGCGCGGAAGTTTTCCACGAATATTTCAAGCGTGAGTTTTTGCCAGATCCAGATCACTCGGATTTCGACGACACCAATGTTAAGGACGGCTATCGAAAGTGGGCTGATATGCCGAACGGCATGCGCGTACTTGTCGGCAGCACGACGCAACTGACCGTCAAGGGCATGTCCGCGTATCTGGAGCAGGTCTATGCCGCAGGGGCCAATCTCGGCGTGCAATTCTCGGAGCGCGGCCATGGGCGGTGAGGAAACTCCTGGGCGTGCGGTGCCAGCCAAGCTTCGGATTGCTTGCCATTGTGAGATTTGCGCGGCCGAGACGTCAGATATTTCCCGTCTGGCGAAGATGATCGAAGACCTGTTCGCGATCGCCGACGAAATGTACGGGATGCTGAACCACCACGAATCGCTGCCGTGCAATTGCCGGGCGTTCGGACTGAAACGCAGGCTGGAGGATCTGAAGTGCTGACGGTAACTCGTAAGTTCGGCGAGAACTTCGCGGTATTCGCCGCGCATCGCGTAGCCACCGGCGCTTTCACGCCGGAAGAAATCGAAGAGCTTCGGGGCACTATCCGCATGGACCTTCAGCCGGGGCCTGACAAGATACGCGTCGCCCATGCGGCGATCGACGATCCCGCCGAACGGCGCCGGCTGTGGGACGAGTTCTTCGCCGAAGAGGCGGACGGTAAATAGGAGTGATGATGGCTGAGAAAGTGACAATCGGGAATTGCGAACTGTGGCACGGCGACTGCCGCGAGGTATTGCCGCTTCTCGCCCGCGTGGATGCGGTGATCACTGACCCGCCTTATGGGATCGGCATAGATCGATCAATGGCGAAATCCAGTGGCGCACAATCTGGCGGTATGGCTGCACCAAAGGGCCACTACATCGCGAGCGGCTGGGATGATGAGCCGATCGGGCAGGAGCACATCGATCTGATTCTCGCCTCATGCAAAGAAGCCGTGATTTTTGGAGGCAACTATTTCGTGCTGCCCCCATCGAAGTGCTGGCTCGTTTGGGACAAGAAAGTGAACGGCCATTTTGCCGATTGCGAACTCGCGTGGACGAACCTCGACAAGCCTGTTCGGCGCATCGAATGGATGTGGAACGGCATGTTGAGGAAGGGCGGCGAAGAACGAAACGGACACCCCACTCAAAAGCCACTTGGCGTTATGGCCTGGTGCATTGAGCAAGCCAGCAACCCGCAAACCATCCTCGACCCCTTCATGGGTTCCGGCACAACCGGCGTAGCTGCTGTGCAGATGGGTCGCCAGTTCATCGGAATTGAACGCGAGCGCAAGTATTTCGACATTGCCTGCAAGCGCATCGCCCGCGCCCAAGCACAAGGCCAGTTGCTGCCACCTGAACCAGTGGCCGCGCCTGAACAACAGACGATGGAACTGTGACGCCTAACGACAGAGTGGAGGGGAGCGACGCGGCTTCATCGCGGCGCGTCCCTTCGCACGACGGGTTGTGCGGCAACGGTAACTACAACGAGAGGACTGACAAATGAGCATGTGCATCTACCACGGCAACTGTGCAGACGGCTTCGGGGCTGCGTGGGTTGTTCGAAAGGCGCTGGGCGAGATTGATTTCCACCCCGGCAAGTACCAAGAGCCGCCTCCAGACGTGACGGGCAAGGACGTTGTGATGGTGGATTTCAGCTACAAGCGCCCGGTGCTGCTGGAAATGGCCGAGAAGGCGAACAGCATCCTGATTCTGGACCACCACAAGACGGCAGCGGAAGACCTGCTTGACCTGCCGGCCAACGTGACGGCCAAGTTCGACATTGGGCACAGCGGAGCGATGCTGACGTGGGAGCACTTCTTTCCCGGCGAAACCCCTCCGCCGCTCCTGCTGCACATTGAGGACCGCGATCTGTGGCGCTTTGCGCTCCAGAACACCCGCCAGATACAGGCGAACGTCTTTTCGTTCCCGTATGACTTTCAGGTGTGGGACACGTTGATGGCTGCTGCGCCGGCCACCTTGGCGGCAGAAGGCGAAGCGATCGAGCGCAAGCACTTCAAGGACATCCGGGAATTGCTCGGCGTGACGACGCGTGAAATGGTGATTGGCGGGCACCGCGTTCCGGTGGCAAACCTGCCCTACACCATGAGCAGTGACGCCGGGCACGAAATGGCGAAGGGGAAACCGTTCGCGGCCTGCTATTGGGACACGCCGAAGGGGCGCGTTTTCAGCCTGCGTTCGAGTGACGACGGCGCGGACGTTTCCGAAGTGGCGAAGCAATACGGGGGTGGAGGGCACCGCAATGCTTCCGGCTTCACGGTCAGCTTCGCCCAGGCGCAGGCGTTCGAGGTTTTGACGCACAACGCGGAGCTGACGCGGGGCGTTACCACGCCCGACGAGTGCGCCGCTGATAACCCCTCGAATCGAGCGTTGGGTTAGATGCAGGAGGTTGATATGCAGATTGTTTGTCTTTTGTACGGCGGGCCAGAGCGGAAGATTTTAGATCGCATGAACAGGGTTTGGCGGTTCGAAGACCACCCACAGTGCGGCCCTTCTGTACTCGATCGACATGGCGACCCGCTGACCAACCAGCCGCCAGAGTCCTCGACGTTTTGGGAGGCTGTGAATCTCTGGTACGCGCAGGGCAAGCGGACGAAGCCGCCAGTCGGTAAAGACGTGTGGTGCGTGTGGGACCGCCCGACGATGCGCAAGATGCGGCACCTCGGCGGGAAACACTACCAACTGGTGACGGATGACGAAGCATCTAACGTTGGAGGTAACCGACAATGACCGGCGCTGACCAAGTAACCGAAGCGGCAGGCAGCGGCCCGCCGGGCATTGTCCGTGTTGACCGACCAGTTAGGCCCGTACCGGCGCGCGTGTACCGTGTGCAGGACGTGGAAGGGCGCGGCCCGTGGCGGCCGGGCTTCTCGCGCCTGTGGGTGCGTGACCGCGACGACCACGACAACCTGCGGCCTTGGCTGGAGCAGTTCGGAACCGGGATCATTCCGCGCAACGACTGGCCATTTGGCCGGCACTTCGGCTGCGCCTGCCGCACGCTTGAGCAACTGCGGCGCTGGTTCACGGCCGAGGAATACGCGACGCTGCTGGCCTACGGCTATCAGGCCGTGAGCATGGACGTGCAGCGCGTGCTGGCAGAAAGCGACATTCAGCTCATGTTCCAGCGGGCGCGGCCATTACGCGCAGGCGTGGAGCCGGTGGATTTGTACGGGCCTAACGCTGATGTAACCGGCGTTGAGCGGCTGTTAGCAGATGCGGACGACATTCGATTGATGGGCTGGCCGGAGGATGAAAAGTGACAGCCGACCAGCACGAAGCCTTCGAGGAGCGATCGGCCATCCTAGAATTCGATGCTGGGATGAGCCGATCGGAAGCGGAGCGCCTCGCCGCGCAGATGGTCTTAGAAGACGCGGAGGCAGAATTTATGATGGGAACTGAGGCAAAGGAATCTGCATGAACGACTATGTTATCCACGCGAAGCTGAAGAACGGAAACCTACTCCGCGCCATTCTCGCCGTGTCGCCGAACGTCGCGCAGTTCTGCAAAGAGCATGGGCTGTCTCAGTCGGCGGTCGGCGATTTCATAAACCTGAAAAATCCGGCCTTGCTAGAATCAGGCGGATGGAAAGAGTCCGTGCTGAAGCTGGCTGATATTCTCGGATTCTTGCCGGACGAATTGTTCGTCGAAGAACAGCAGACCGTTCGGCTTGAGACAAATCAGGCGTATATCGAGATCAGCCGGCAACAAGCGCTATCGTGTGTCACCGGGCTGGAGAAGATCGAGCAGCAGATAGATGTCAATCGCGTCGTCGACAAGCTGATGGCCAATTCGACCCCTCGTGAGAAAATTGTCATCGACTGCCGGTATACACAAGATATGACGCTTGATGAGACGGCGGAGATCATCGGGGTGTCGAGAGAGCGAGTGAGGCAGATCGAGGCCAAGGCTCTTCGGCGGGCGAGGCGGCTGTCGAGCAAAGGTCTGGTTGAAGAGTCTAAAGCGCTTGTTCGATGATAATCTGGGAATTTTACGCATGAACAAGATAATTGACGCGCAACTATCGGCCTGGGGGCGATGGGTCGTCCGGTCCGAATCGAGCGGGCTCGGCTACCCGTCCGTATCGTCCGGATTTGGCGACTACCGGCCGGCCGGCGCCGGCTACAAGAGCATGCCGCCTATCGGAGCGTTCACTGGCATGTGGAGTCAGGACATGCCTGCGATCACTGATGCAGTTAGCAGGCTAGGGGCCCCAGAGCGCGCCCTGTGCTACGAACGCTACGTCAAGTCCGGATCGATTGCCGACATCGCAAGGCGCCTAAACATCTGTCGAAAGACGCTGTACCTGTGGCTCGACAGGCTGCACGAGAAGCTGGCTGACGAACTGTACTGCGCCGAATCAGGATCTGGCGGGAAGGGGGCGAAATGAGCGGAGGTAATTCAGCAGTCCTTTCGACTGCCGGGTTATGCGGTTGCGGTCGGCCGGTGCGCTATATGACGCCATCCGGTTACGCCTGCAACAAGCACATGAGGTGTCTTACTTACGAGGAGCAAGGTGCGGCGCTGAGACAGGCGAACACGCAGATGTTAAACCTGCTGGCCCTGATTCACCGTGACGGCGGGCATCATACGGACTCGGTCGGTATTGATCGGGCGATCGATGACGCAGAACAGGTGCTTTACAAGTGGAAAGGCGCATACGACGTTCTTGAGTCGGCCGGACACCAGATCGAATGGCAGGCGCGCATGGACGCGGCCGTGGCCGCAGAGCGAGATGCTTGTGCGGAGAAAGTGACGGGTAACTACGGGTGGATCGACGGAATTTACTTTGACGACCTCGGTACCGCATTGCTCTCTCACAAAAGTTAGCCGCGCGGCGCCCGGTTTAGGAATGGCGTTGGCGCTGCATTTTTACTATGAGCCTGGGGGGTTGAAAGACCGTGAAGGAACCGGGATTACGAACGAAGAAAGTTGAAAAAATGAAAACAACGCTCGGGGCTTCGATGTGTGAAGCGCTTGTTGACGGATGGGTTGCAGATTGGAAAATGGGCCGCGTGGTGACGCACGCATGGATTTTATTTGACGAAGACCCGGGCGACTTGCGCGACAAATTCGCGAAATGTGAGTCCGCGTTGAAGGTAAAGCATATCGACGCTGCGGCGACGGCGAAGGTGTGGATTGCTCGCCACATGCCGAGATTAAATGATGCGCTTTGGGCAGGCCGGAAAAAAGAGGCGGCAATTGCTGTTGCAAAGAAAGAGGTCGGCATCGGCAGCAGAACGCGAATAGCAGACATAGCCGTCAGCGCAAGGGCCGGCGATAAAAGGCACGATTGGGGGACGGTGAAGTGAGCGCCAAGATTGCAGAAAACACCGGCATCGACCCGCTTCTCTGGGCGAAGCGCCCGCAGTCGCAGCAGGTCTTGGATCTGATCGGCAAGGAGGCAAAAGTCGATCCGATCTTCAAGGGGATCGTAGAGAAGCACGTCGCCGATGGCGTTTGCTCTGTAGATTTGCAGATCGAATACGTGTGGTCGTTCGCGGCTCAGAAGTTCGTGCGGCCGACTTGGTATCAGAGGGTGAATAGCGAGAGGGCGGCGAGATGCGAGTAACAGGCACGAAAATTCTGGCTGCAGCCATGCGCGAGATGGCGGCTCAAATCCATTCGCCGGACAACTTTCCTGAGATTGCGATCCTGGAAGCGGCTCAGCGCATAGGGGACTTGGCTGATATTGCGGCCGAAATGGCCGGCATGATCGAGCACGACAATGCGCTATCGGAACACTGCAAGGCTTGCTCGATGAAGAAGCGGCTGGCTAAGCTGGGGGTGGCTGCGTGGTGAGTGAGCACAACATCATCAACATGATGCGGCTAACTCGCAGGAGTTGCTGTCGCGAGGCATGAAAAAACCGCCTGTAGGCGGTTGGTGGTGTTACTTGGAAGAGGTCCGAACCGCTGCCCGTGAATCCCACCGCGAAAGTGCTTGACAACAGCCTGATTGTTCCATACGATTCAATAATCGCAACCAACCAAGGAGATTGAGATGAAAGACACGAAGCCGCGCGGGCCGACGTTCCGGCCGCAATTCTCCGCGGGCGCGACTGCCCGCATGGCCGATGTCGCAACACAGCGAGGCGGGGCAAGGCCGGGCGCAGGCCGCAAGGCTGTCGACGGAGCTACTGGCGTGGTCCAGATATGCATCACCGTCCGGCCCGGCCAGAGGCCGAAGCTGGCCAAACTCGGCGGCAGCGCGTGGGTGCGAGGCGCGATCGACGCGGCCGTTATTGCCAAACCTCACTCTGCAAATGCAGAGTGACACGGGATAGTCGCACGCGCTAGAATCGCGAATTGTCGCAAATTTTGGAACGTTCGTAGGTTGACGCGTTACACACATATGGTATAGTTGGCGCACCCTGCAGCAACTCCCCAGAAAGGCCGGTCATCCCCTCCGTGACCGGCCTTTCGCGTTTACCGGACAAAAGAATGATCGATCTGCTTGGCGCCTTTGCCGTCGTGCTGGTGGTCGGAGTGGCCGCGAGCGATCGGCGTAAAACTGACGGGCAGGAGTTCTGATGGCTGCGCCGAGAATCATCGACTATGGGCGCATTGAGCCAGGCTGGCGCGAAGGCATTAAGAGCCTACAACAACTGGCTGATGAGTACGTCGAGGCGACTGGACAGTCCGTTTCTGCACCTAGCATTCACAAGCACTTCACAAAGCTAGGGATACCGCGCGATCTTTCGGCAAAGATCAAAGCAAAAGCGGACGCCATGGTTAATGCTGCCATGGTTAATGGCAAGGGCAACGTCAGCGGCGATGAAACCTTGCCGGCCGAAGCGGCGATCATCGCCGTCGCTGCTACGACCAGCGCGAACGTCCAGCTTTCGCACAGGGCGACATTCTCAAAGCTGCGAGACCGGGCGGAGAAATACGAAGCCGAACTGGCGTCTTGTCCGGATGATCTTTTCAGGCGAGCGTCGATCCTCAAGTGCATCACCGATACGCAGATCAAGATCACAGACGCGGAGCGACAGGCGTACGGGATGGACAAGGGCGATCAGTCTGGAGAAGACCCGATCAAGGCGATTGTTCGTAGGATCGTCGGCTGATGCGCGAACTTCTGCTCGATACCCCTCGCGTTTTCAAGTCGCTGCTCGAACCGGCCCGCTATAAAGGCGCATGGGGTGGGCGTGGATCAGGGAAAAGCCACCACTTTGCTGAAGCGCTTATCGAGCAATGCCTGATCGAGCGTGGTACGCGTGCGGTGTGTATCCGCGAAGTGCAACGCACGCTCAAAGAATCGAGCAAGCGACTGATCGAGGACAAGTTGGCGGGACTCGGACTGACGACGGCGGACGGGTTCAAGGTGTTCAACGAAACCATTCAGACGCCAGGCGACGGAATCATCACTTTCAGCGGCATGCAGGACCACACGGCAGAGTCGATCAAGTCGCTTGAGGGCTTCCGAATTGCGTGGTGCGAAGAGGCTCAGACGCTATCTGCCCGATCGCTATCGCTGCTGCGCCCGACGATCAGAGAGGAAAATTCGGAACTGTGGTTTAGCTGGAACCCACGGCGCCGGACAGATGCCGTTGACGCCATGCTGCGCGGAGATGAGATCCCGACAGGGGCTGTGGTAGTCCGCGCGAACTGGTCCGACAACCCATTTTTCCCGGCCGTTCTGGAGCAGGAGCGTGTCGATTGCCTGCGCCTGCAGCCGGATCAATACGAGCATGTGTGGGAGGGCGGATACGCTACTGTGCTGGTCGGCGCGTACTACGCCAGCGATCTGGCAAGGGCGACTGCTGAAGGACGAATCAGTAAAGTGGCCACTGACCCTCATCTGCCAATCCGGTTGTTCGTCGACATCGGCGGCACTGGCGCGCGCAGCGATGCGTATGCGATGTGGGCGGCGCAGTTCGTTGGGCGAGAGGTCCGCGTGCTGGACTATTACGAGGCAGTAGGGCAATCGCTCGGCGTGCACCTGGAATGGATGCGCAGCCGCGGATATTCTCCGGCACGCGCACAGGTGGTGCTGCCGCACGACGGTGAGACGCATGACCGGGTAATCGATGTCAGCTACGAGTCGGCCTTTCGCGCGGCCGGGTACGACGTGACAGTGATCCCGAACCAGGGCCGTGGTGCCGTGAAATCACGCATCGAGGCCGCTAGGCGCGTATTTTCGGCGTGCTGGTTTCACGAGCCCACCACAAGCGCAGGCGTAGCAGCCCTCGGCTGGTATCACGAGAAACGAGACGAGGCGCGCGGGGTAGGGCTCGGGCCTGAGCACGACTGGTCGAGCCATGGCGCCGATGCTTTCGGTCTTGCGGCGATCTGTGCCGAGCAGGCGTTCGCGCAGGACGCACGACGGCCTGAAGAGCGCGGAAATTGGCGAGAGAAGCTCGCGGCACGAAACCGCGCTAGCGCACAAGCCGCGTAGGGATAAGAGAAATGGACATCAACCCCGATACGGTGGCAGCCGAAAACTGGCAGAGGTACAAGTACGGCCTGGAGCGCGGTCATCGCGATTACACCGAGTCGGCGCGGTTCCTGGAGGGGTACTACCTGGGCGGACAGTATGATGGCAGCGGCCGGCTTCAGCCGGGAGGGCACTGGTCGGCTGATGATCTGGCGACGCTCGAAGAACAGCGACGACCTGCCTATGAGCTGAATCAGATCCTTCCGGCGCTAAACAGCGCTTTCGGCTACCAGATCAGCAACCGGATGGACATTAGTTTTAGGCCGCGCGCAGGATCGGCGACGAGAGAGCTTGCAGAGTCGCGCAGCAAGGTGGCCATGCAGATCGCCAGCAATTGCAAGCTGCACTGGATAGAGTCTGATGTATTTCAGGATGGCATGATCCAGCAGCGCGGCTACTACGACGTGCGCATGGATTTTGACGATTCAGAGTACGGTGAACTGCTGATCACGTCGCTGGACCCGCTGGATGTTATTCCAGACCCAGACGCCAAGGGGTATGACCCGCGCACGTGGGGCGACGTTATAGTCCTGCGGTGGTTGTCGCTGGACGAGATAGAGGGCATCTACGGTATCGAGATGCGGCGTAAGGCAGAGGCGTCAGCGTCGTATCAAGGCGATCGAGACCACGGCGAGCAAGACGACGAGGGCGCCGAGCGATCCAAGTTCGCTCTCACGGCAAACGATTTCGGTGGGTCGATGCACGGCACAAACGATGTGCTGCGCTTGCGCGTGATCGACCGCCAGCGGTGGGTGCGAGACACGATGACCGTGGCCACATTCCCCGGCGGCGATGTCCGACAACTGGCCGGTGATGAGGCGCCTGAGGTGCTGGAACAGATGCGCCAGTCTGGCGCAGTCATCAGTAAGCGCCGCATGAAGCGCGTTCGCTGGACGGTGTCGACGTGCGATACGACGCTGCATGATGATTGGTCGCCGTATGATCGATTCACGGTCATTTTGTTCTCGCCCTATTTCCGTCGCGGTCAGACGCGCGGGATGGTCGACAACGCCGTCGGTCCGCAGCGCATCGTGGACAAGGCCGCAAGCCAGGCGATTCAGATCATCAACAGCACGGCTAACGGCGGCTGGCAGATGGAGCAGGGACAGCTCACCAATATGTCCTCGCGACAACTGCAAGAGCAGGGAGCGCAGACGGGGCTGGTACTGGAGCGCAAAGTTGGCTCGCTGCCGCTTCAGAAGATTCAGGCCAACGCCATGCCGCCGGGCATCGAGAAGCTAATCGAGATATCGTCGTTCACTCTGGGCGAGGTGACTGTGCCTCCGGCCATGCGCGGCGTCGGGGACGGGCAAGAGTCCGGGATTGCGATTCAGAGCAAACAGCACGCCTCGCAGCAACAACTTGCCGTCCCTCTCGACAATCTGGCCAGAACGCGCAACATCTTGGCAGACTGGATCGACTACGCGATCGGCAAGTACTACACGGCAGAGCGCACTTTCCGTATCACCAAGACTGACCCGAACACCGGCAAGGAGGTCGAGGAGGTACTGACGATCAACCAGCTTGATCCGGCAACAGGTGCTTATCTCAACGATATGACAAGCGGCGAGTATGAGACTGTCATCACCGAGCAGCCGATGCAGGTGACTTTCGAGAACAGCCAGTTTACGCAGGCGATCGAGATGCGCGATAAGGGAATCGCTATTCCTGACGTGGCGGTCATTCGCAAGAGCAACTTGAGCGACAAGGCAGAGATCATCGAGCAGATGCAGGCGGCACAATCGCCGAAAGACCCGCTGGCAGAAGCCAAGGCAGTGCTCGCTCAGGCACAGGCAAGGCTTGTCGATGCACAGACGGTCAGCGAGCGCGTCGGGTCGATGTATTCGGCGACGACAAGCGCTAACCAGATCGCGCTACAGCCGACTATTGCGCCGATGGCCGATCAGATGTTGGCGAGCGCCGGATTCGTCGACTCGAACGCGGCGCCAGTCATCCCGCAGGCCACGCCAGGAGCAGAAGGCGTTGACGCTCCGGTTAACACCAGCCCGCTGTTCCCGCCGAATCCTGATGTTGGTATCGAGGCGGGAATTGAATCCGGACAACTACCACAGGGACAATAGAAATGAACGAACAAGACATCCCAGAAACGCCCGACTTGGCTGCGCTTGGATTCCCGATCGAGGACGACGCCGATGAAGAAAATGTGTTGCAGGAAGGACAGGACGAAGAAGCTGGACCGGACGGCGAAGCCGATGAACACGCACCAGAACCAGAAGATGATGCCCCGGCGCAGCAGAAGCGCGATCAAGCCATCCCGCGCGCGCGGTTCGACGAGGTCAACGCGAAGCTTCACGCCGAGAGGTACGCCAGGGCTCAGCTCGAAGAGCAGATTGAGGCGATGCGGCAGCAGAGCGCAAAACAGCCCGCGGAAGATGCTTCTGGAATCGACTTGAAGGCCCTCAAGCGGCAAGTGTTTGATCTCCGGCTGACCGCGGAAGGCGAAGAAGAGGCTGATCGAATCGAGGACCTCATCGAGTCGGAGCGCGATCGCCGTGCGGTCGAAAAAGCAATGGCCGCGATCGAGCAGCGAGAGCAGGCACGATCAGCGCGGGAGCGTGCCGTGGCTGCCGCAGCGGAGGCGGAAGAGCTTGGCGAGGTGGCGGCACGAGTTGTCGCCCAATATCCATGGCTCGATAGCGTGAGTGGCACTGGTGACCAGAAGGCGATCCAGGAGGTAATGGCCCTGCGCAGTGCCTACCACAGCAGCGGTATGACGCTATCTGACGCCCTTGTCGAAGCGGCCGGCACCATCGCCAAGGCGCGCGGCGCATTCGTCGCCGACGCCACCCCAATCGCCGACAAGCGAACGCAGGCCGCACGCACGGCAGCCGCTCGAACGTCCGTCTCTCAGCCGCCAAGGGCATCAGAAGCGGGCATCGGAAATCGTGCCGTGCCAAACGCTGCGGCTGGACGACTCAACGACATCGACGCATGGACGAAGGCTTCTCCGAACGACCCCGAGTTGCAGCGACTGCTCGCATAGTCGTTGCACTCAACACGCAGTAGTTGTATAAGAACAACAATGTAGCAAATAAGCAACAGCAGCACTCAGCCCTTGCCAGGGCGGAAATCCAGGCCGGCCCGCAGTCCGCAACTGCGCATCAGCTAGGTCGCCAGGCGGTAATTGGTGTCCGGTTGTTGGCCCGTAAGCCAACGATTAACGTTAACTTACGAGGTAAACATCATGGCTACAGGCTATACAGCGCTCGGCGCAGGCCAACCGCAATTCAAGCGGGCATGGCTCAATGAAACAATCCGGCAATTCCGCGAAAACAGCTTCTGGCTCAAGTTCATGGGCGAGGGGCAGAACAATATCGTTCAGCGTATCACTGAGCTGAAGAAGAGCGAGAAGGGCGACCGGGCGATGATTTCGCTCAAGGCCAATCTGAAGTCAACCGGCATCGTCGGCGACAACGACATCAACGGTCGGCGCGAATCGATCGAAACGTATTGGGTCGAGATTCACACGGACCAACTGCGCAAGCAGCTCGCAAGCAAGGGTCGCGTCGATGATCAGCAGTCGGTTCTGAACTTCCGCAAGGAGATGAGGGACTCGCTTGGCCACTGGCGTGCGCAGATCAATGACGAGCTTGGTTTCCTGACCGCCAGCAACATCAGCTACGCCTACAACACCGATGGCAGCGCGCGTGTCACCGGCTCCGAGGACCTGCTGACGCAGCTTGAATACGCGGCTGACGTGGCGGCTTCTCCGACAAGCAAGCGCCATTTCCGATTTGATGGGACGAGCTTGCAGGCCGGCGCAACGGCGTCGATCGACAGTTCGCACGTACCGAAGTATGGCGCCCTTGTCGATCTGTGCGCAGAAGCCCGGACGCGCGGCATCAAGCCGGTCAAGGTCAAGGGGCAGGACGTGTATGTCCACGTCGTCCACCCGAAGACATGGGCGCGCTACAAGAAGGACGCGGATTTCCGCGACGTGCTGGTCAACGCAACCCCTCGCCAGATGGATAGCCCGATCTTCACCGGCGCCGCAGGATTCACCGTCGACGGAATCCTGTTCCACGTCAGCAACAACGTCTACAACACGCTCGGCGCCGCATCGGGCTCCAAGTGGGGTTCTGGCGGTACTGTCGACGGCACGCGATCGCTGCTGCTCGGCCAGCAAGCGCTTGCCTACGCCGACATCTGGGGTACCGATGACTGGCACGAGGAAACATTCGACTCCGGCGCCAAGAACGCGGTCACGCTCAGTCTGTACGACGGCTGGCTCAAGCCGAAGTTCATGTCTCGGCTGGATGGCGACACCGTGCAGGATTTCGGGGCCATCTGCCTCGACTACTACCTCTAAGCCAAGGAGAAAATATCATGGCCATTACCAAAGACGCCCTTGTCCAGAACGTCGTCCATAAGTTTGTGACGATTAACTTGGCCGACGTAACCACCGCCACTGACTTTGCCGCGATCGACATTCCGCCGAACTCGGTCATTCTGTCAGGGAGCCTCTATACCACGGAGGCCTGGAACTCCACCACGTCGGACGTGATGGACGTTGGCGACTCGGCCAGCCAGAACCGATACCTGAACGACGGCAACATTCGGTCGCTGGCCGCGCTGGTGGCGCTGGTGCCTACCGGCTTCGTCCATCCCGGTGGGTCGCTTACCGTCCGCTGGGTAAGCGGCGGCGGCACCCCGACAACCGGCAAGGTCCGACTCGGCGTGACGTATGCCCAGATCGGCCAAGGCATCGGGACCTACGAAACATGATAGGAACTGACAGGGGAGCAATCCCCTGTTTCACATCGAGGGCTGAATAATGCTGATGAAATCTCCCACTGAAAACCCGATCTCGTTCGGACTCCCATCAGGCTCCGGTCACTGCATGGTGCTAGGCCCGGAAGGCGAGGATGTCCCCCAGATGTTCGTGTCTGCCGCTTTCGCTGCTGGCGCGTTGCCAGCGGACGAGAAAGCCAGCGAATTTGTTGGCGGTCTTCCTCCTGACACGCCGAGCACGTCGAACATGGGGCTGATCGAGGCTGGCATCAAGACGATGCTCGAACGCGAAGAGCCAGGCGACTTCACCGCAGCCGGCCTGCCTGATCGACGCAGGCTGTCGAAGGTTGTCGGGCTGAACGTGTCGTCCGTGGATGCCGTCACCGCATGGCGCAACGTCAGTGAATCTGTCTGAGCTGCGGGCAGCGGTTCGGCGCCGGTTGCGAGACGTAACCGAGCCAACGCTGTGGTCAAACAGCGAGATCGACGCCAACCTCAACGAGGCAGAGCGCGAAGCTTGCGTCAGGGCGCTGCTGATCGAGGACAACTCTAGCCAACTCACGCAGATCGATGTCACGACAGACGAGACGCGGTACGTCATCGACCCGAGGGTGATCGATGTAATCAGCATCGAGGCTGCTTCAAACCCTGGGATTCCGTTTTACGGATGGACGATTACCGAAGGATATCTTGTTCTCGATCGCCCGCCTTCTGCTGACGACACGCTGACGATCCGCTGCTACAGGCTTCCGCTATCGGATATGGAGGCGGACGATGACACGCCAGAGATCCGCGCAATGCACCACGATCGCATGTGCGACTGGGCAATCAGCTTGTGCTATCTGGTCCCTGACGCTGACGCCTTCGACCAACAAGCATCCGACCGATACGCGGCGCGATTCACGCAGTCGTTTGGCGAGCGGCATAGCGCCCTGACGATGCGCAACCACCGCGACAAATCAGCCTGTGTCGTTTCCGGCAACGGCTACATCTGACGCCCAATGGCGCCACCGCCCAGCAATTACCGCCGAGCCTCTCGCATAAGGATGCACAAATGACCGAAACTACCGAAACTCCGATGATCCACACGTCAAAAGGCAATCTGCCGATCGCGGACCTTGAACGGCGCGTCACGTGGAACGACGACGGAGACACGATCACCTGCTGTCCGGAGCTGTGGCTTGGCGACGAGTGCGTCAAGCGGGAAGTCCATATTTTACAACGCAAGGGCTTCGAGGCCCTTGGAGCATCAGGAGCAATTTAATGGCTAATACGGCGGGCATTGCCCATAGTTTCAAACATCAGTGCATGCGCGGTGAACATCAACTCGGCGCCGCAACTATTACCTCTCGTGGCAGCTTGACCTCGCCGACTACCGACACCATCAAGGCGGCCTTGTTTCTGTCTTCGGCGTCACGCGGGCCTACCGACGGCACGTACACGACGACTGGCGAATGCACTGTCGCCGGCGGCTATTCGGCTGGAGGCATCACCGTTACGAACGCGAATGCGCCGAGCCTGGACACGACTACCGGGATCTGGACTCCATCGGCATCGCTGGTGTTCAGCAACATCTCGCCGGCGTCGTCGGTGGATTGCGTGATGATCTACAACTCAACGCAGGGCAACAAGAACATCGAGACGTGCACGTTCACGGCGCAGACTCCGGTGGCAGCCGATCTGACGCTAACCATGCCAGCAAACACTGCTGCGGCTGCGCTGCTCCGAATCGCGTAATACGCCTTTCTGATCTAGCCATCATGTTGTAAAGCAAAACATCCAGATTGATAACTTAAAGGAACTGCTATGCAAAACCGAATCGCAAACACAACGTGGGCTGCCTTGATTTTCTGCATGCTTGTGTTTTTCACGGGCATTGTCAGCGCCGCCGGGCTGACTGTTGGACAACGAACGGCACTGGCGGCAGATATTGCTGCTGCGCCCGAGTTCAACGCCGTCCCACACAACGAGAACGGCGCCTACACGATCGCCGAAGCCTACAACCTGCCGACCGCAAGCTTCGTCGTCTGGAAAACGTCAGTCAATATCGACGAGATCATGCGCAACGGCATCGACTGGACCAGGGTCGATAACCTGAGCTTAGGAAAGGCGCGAATCTGGGACTGGATGAGTAGGCTCGGCATGTTCGACTGCAGCCGGGCGAATATTCGGTCTGGGATCGACGCGACATGGGTAGGCACGGCTGCTGACCTGGCGGTCCGTGCGACGGTCTATACGCACTGCAAACGCAAGGCGACGAGGGTCGAAAAGCTATTCGCGACTGGAACTGGTACAGATGCCAATCCGGCGCTGCTGGTGTTCGAGGGCGCCATCAACTATCGCGATGTCGCCGACGCGATGCAGTGGTGATCTGCCATGTCTGACATCAAGACAAAATATCCATCAACGTCCAGCGTAGCGCTGACGATCAGCCTGGCGTCACTTGCCAGTGGGTCGTCTGGGGTATTCACCGCCGGGCAGGAATCGACGGCCGTCGACAACACCAGCAACCTCGATGTTGATCACCTGCTGTCAGGCGTCATCCGGGCCGGCACGTCCCCGACATCAAGCCGGTACATCAACGTCTATGTCTATGCCAATATCAGCAGTTCAAGCGGTACGCCGACCTACCCGGACGTTCTGGACGGCACCGACTCGGCAGAAACATTTACGTCCGCCAACGTCATGAACGGCATCGTCAAGTTGGCCGCATCGCTGATCATAGACAGCACGTCGAACCGGGACTATTTCTTCGGTCCTGTGTCGATCGCTTCGCTGTTCGGCGGCGTGCTGCCGAAGTTCTGGGGCGTGTTCGTTGCTCATGACACGGCCGTGGCCCTGAACGCCACCGGCGGCCAGCACGTCCTGACGTACGAGCGCATTCAGGCTCAAACGGTCTAAGCCGCCGTGGCTTTCCCATTCAAGACGACACGGGCGCACGCTCCGCGGAGATTCGTCGGTCTGTCTGGATCGCCGCTTGCTGCCGGGCTGGTGTATGCGGCAGGCAGCAATTTTCTCTTCAACCAGGCGAGTGGTGGCAATGGCGGGCTGGTTGTTGGAGGACTAGTTGTAACAACTCCACGCGGTCCTGTGCTGAAGCTCAACGGCACAAGCGAGTATGTGAAACTCGGGACCAGCGTTGGTGGGGTTGATCTGTTTGCCGACGCAACAAGGCAATGGTCTGTCGTGGCTCTGGTTAGGCAGGCGGCAGCCTCGTCTACCGGAGCTATCGTTGCAAAAACTTCGCAATCCCCGACATTACGGGCTTTTCACCTGTATTTCGAAACGGGCGTATTTTATTGCCATACGCGCGGATCGCAGACAAACCTTGGTGGGTCGGCATCCAACACAAACTTCCAGCAGATAACCCAAACCTGGGACGGGGCAGTATCAAAGTCGTTCCGTGATACTGCAGCTGAAGTGTCGGTATCCGTTGGAACAGCCGCTAACGAGACTTCTGAGCCTATTGTTTTCGGTGCTCGCAATTCAGGCGCCTCTCTACTGCTGGCTGGAGAGATTGCATACGTCCTGATCTACAACCGGGCGATTTCGCAAGCTGAGCACATCGCGATCCTCAAGAATCCCGGGCTTATTTTCGCCCCGCATCCACAAAGATTGTTGGTTCCGTCAGGAACGGCTGTATATGAGGCCGCGCTATCCGGCAATGCATCAACATCCGCACAAGGCAACGTAACTCCATCAATTTCGCTGGCCATTGCCGGCAACGGCGCAACGGCTTCAGCAGGAACGGTATCTGTCGGGAGCACGTTCGAGGCCGCGCTGAGTGGTAATTCAGCAACGGCTGCGGCCGGGGATGTCGCGCCGTCGCTGTCGCTGGCGCTGTCTGGCAATGGCGCAACAGCATCAGCAGGGGCTGTTGCTGCAGGGCTGTCATCCGCCGTGTCTGGCAACGCCGCGTCAGCGTCGGCAGGAAGCGTCACGCCGGCAATAGCGCTGTCGATTTCTGGCAACGAGGCGACCTCATCTGCAGGGACCGTTGAAGTCGCCGGGGTGTTCGGCGCAGCCCTGACAGGGAGCGCGGCGACATCCGCGGTCGGTTCGCTCACCCCGTCCGTGTCTGTGGCGGTGGCTGGCGCTTCGGCAACAGCATCTCAAGGAAGTGTCGGCAAAGAGATCGGCAAGTCAATCGCCGGCAACTCCGCGTCGTCGGCTGCCGGGTCGGTTTCCCCATCGCTGTCGATTGCAATCTCTGGCAACGCCGCTACGGCCAGCGCGGGGTCTGTCGTCCCGTCAGGTCCGATCGTGGTCGGTCTTACGGGGAATGGTGCGGTTGCATCGGCGGGCATTCTGTCCGTGTTCGGCGCCATTCCGTTCCTGCCGCAGACCGGCATCGATACGATTGTCGAGTCCTACACGAAAGACCTCGTGTATCAGGCCGTCACGAGGCCGCTCGTGTTCATCGCCAGGCACCACAGATAGGAACAGCATGAAGCCGATCGATTTCGAGATCGTGAAGGGCAAGACCTTTCGCGCGGTAGTCCAGTGGGAAACCGACCCGATCATCTACAAGGAGATCACCGGGATTTCAAAGACGGCTCCGGTCAGGATCACGGTCCCAGGTCACGGCATGCCTGATGGTCGCAAATGCGCCATTACCAACGTCCGCGGAATGACAGAGATCAACGCGGCAGCCAACAGTGTGGCGGAAAGGGACCGCCGGCCAGTTACCGTTATCGACGCGGACACGATTGAAATCAACTCGATTGACGCCACCGGGTTTCATGCCTACACGTCCGGCGGGATTCTGCAGTACCGCACGCCGGGCGATCTGTCCGTATATACCAACGCTCGGGACACCTTCAAGGCCCGTGCTGGGGCGGCTGGAAGCAACAAGCTTCGCTGCTCTGTTGCAGGTACAAGCGGCGCGACAAAGCCGACAGGGGCGAGCGTTGACGGGTCTGTAACGTGGGTTGCGACGACCAATCCGACGACGGTCGAATGGACCGCCAGCACGGCATTCGCTGAGGATGACGTGATCGACACGCTGTCCCTGATGTTCTGCTCTGTCGACAACGGTCGAATCGAGATCGACAACGCGGCCAAGACCATCACGTACCTGATTTCTGCAAACGACACGTCGCTGATCGACTGGAAGCGGGCGGTGCATGAGCTGGAAATGATCGCACCCGGAGCCACGTTCGTTGATGATGAGGTGGTATCTGTAATCCCGGTCAGCAAGGTATCCGTCGTCGAGGAAAGCACGACATGACTGCTCTTGAGATAGCCAGTTACCTTCTGCGGCACTGCAAGGAGGGGCGCGGCGCATGGTCGGTGAAGCTCGGCACGCGCGGCCTCGACTCGCTCCGGACGAAAAGCGCCCCGCTTGATTTGGTCGTGCCGCACGCTCCTGACGAGATCAGCCACGACGGGCAGCACAACGTCTTCTTGAGGGCTTCCGATGGCGGTCGATAGTCAGTGGTCTAACGTCGTCCTGCTGCTGCCGCTCAGTAGCGACCTGCTTGATGCAAAGGGACACACAGTAACGGCCGCTGGAGGCGCAGCGCTGTCGTCGGCTGTCGGTAATCCGTTCGGGGCTGGGAATGCGCTGTCTCTTGATGGATCAACGAAATATCTGACCATTGCAGATAGCGCAGACTTCACGCTTTCCGCAGGAGATTTTACAGTCGAGGCATGGGTAAGGTTTGTCTCGCACGCATCGAACATGGTGATCATTGGCCAGAGAGTGGCAAGCACGACCGATCATTCGTTCACGATTGAATACAACTCTGGCGCTGCTGGAATTAGATTCAGCTACACCACGAACGGGACAAGCAATACAACCGTTGATAGATCGTGGTCGCCATCTGACGGGGTTTGGTATCACGTCGCAGTAATCAGGGTCGGTACGACGGTACGGATAAAGATAGACGGCGTTCAAATTGGTGCCGACTATACGATTGGATCGTCGGCTATCCACAACAGTTCTGCGCCTTTGTATGTCGGGGCGGTCAACTCTACTCCGGCAGGATTTTTTAATGGGTACATTGGCCCTGTTCGCATAACGACTGACGACAGGACAATTACGGCGGCGCCAACAAATCCATTCCCGCGTCCGACGATTTCAGGAACGGTGCTGGACGAAACGGAAGCGCCTGTCGCCAAGACGATACTCGTTTATGACCGCAGCTCAGGGTCCTACGTCGGAGGCGCGAATTCGAGCGCATCGACAGGCGCATACACGTTCTACCCGGCAGACTTCGGCGAACATCTGGTCGCGCGAATTGACGAACTGGCTGACCCGTATTGGAGCAGCGTGGCGCTTGCCGCAAGGCTTACAGGGAGCAACGGAGGAACGAGTTTTCCTGTTCTTGTCGGGCCTTCGCTGTCAAAGACCGGAACGGTCACGACGACCACGACAACGCCGACTACAGACCCGTTCGGGACCGGGAGCAGCGCGCTATTCACCGGCGCCGGCAACTACCTGAACACCGGGGCTCTGGCGGCAATGCTGCCGGGGACCGTCTACACGATTTCCGGGTGGGTCTATCTGTCGGCGCTCGATGGCGCCAGGACAGGGATCATTTTCATTGGCGATACCGCATCCGACAACAATAGAACATCGATCGGAGTGTTTCCAGATGGATCGATCGAGTTTTACGCGCAGGCAACGTCTGCCGTGCATACCGCAGCGTCAGCGGCAGGCGTCATCACTACTGGAGCGTGGATTCACTTCGCGGCAGTGCGGAACGGCGTAAACGCATGGCTGTTCGTGAATGGCGCGCATGTGGCGTCGGCTATTGCGACAGGTACAGAATCTACCGGAAATAACTTCCATCTCGGCGCGTCAAGGTCTGGCGGTGCGATACGCGGGATGCAGGGAAATCTGTTCGACGTTCAATACACCAAGCGGGCGGTATATCTGTCGGCATTCACGGCGCCAACCGAGCCGTTTCTTGTCGGTCTTGCTGACGGCGGCAGCGGCGAAAACGCAATAATCTACGACCGGGTCATCCCCGGAGGATAGGAGAGCAGTATGACTCAAGATGTGCGATTCAGCAGGGACGTGTCAGGGGACATGCTGCTTCCGCTGCAGGCGAAGCTTGACGGCGTAACCGGAGCAATGCTCATCCGCCTTTACGATGGCACTCGGCCGGCCACACCAGAAACCGGAATTACGACACAGACGAAGCTGTCTGAAAGCGCTTCGAGCAGTACAACAACGTGCGCAACAGAAACGCCAACCGGGACGCTCACGTTCGCCAGCATTCCAACCGTGACCGCCGAGGCATTCACCAGCCCGTCATCTCGCACGGCGACATGGGCGAGATGGTGCATGAGCGATGGCACGGCTGTATTTGATTGCGATGTCGGAGCAGTCGGCAGCGGAAAGTTCATCGAGATGGTCTCGACAACAGTCGTCGCAGGCGCTCCGGTTGCGTTCTCGTCAGCAACAATCACGATGCCGTAACCCTGTGTGTCTTACACCCCTCCATCCTGGAATGCCGTTGACTTCAGCGGTACCGGAGATGTCGTATCCGGGCCGCAATGGGACCGTGTCGACTTCATCACGCCGCCGGCTGCGCTCGCTCGTGTATCCGGCATCATTCAGCCGGTCGGGCTGGTCGAGGCGTACAGCAACAATATCGCCGTCGCTGGCGTTATCCAGCCGGTTGGGACCGTCTCGGCCTACAGCAACACCCTGTCTGTTGCCGGAGTCATCCAGCCAGTCGGGGCCGTCGAGTGTTGGTACACGGCGCGCGGCGCTGTTGCGGGGATTGTTTCCCCGATCGGGCACGTGGCCGCCGCATCCGGCACAGGCGGAACGATTGCTGGAACCGTCCAGCCGGTCGGCTACGTTCGTGCGGATGCTGTTGCGCTGGCCGCTATTGCCGGCGTTGTGTCGCCAATTGGTGCCGTTCAAGCGACTGGCTACACGTTCTCAGCAAGCGTTACCGGGATCGTTCAGCCAGTCGGATTTGTTCCGGCTGTCATTGGATCTCTGGCCACCATTCGCGGACTCGTTCAGCCAGTCGGATCGGTTCTCGGGGCAAGAACCTTCCGAGCGTCTATTCGCGGTATCGTCCACCCTGTGGGTGCGTGCCAAGTAGTTGCTTCTGAAGGCCCGACAATGGTTATCTGCAGCGTCAGAACAAAAATTCAACCCATTGGATCGGTGGTGATCAGTGTCTAAGCAGCGATCAGTTCAAATCGGCCCGTGGCCCGCCGGTATCAACAACAGCGCTCACGACCACGCTTTACCGGATGGCGCATGCCGCGATGCGCTCAATGTCGATTTCGCCGACGACGGCCGAGCACTGTCCAGGCCGGGCTACTCCGAAACCGTCGCCATCGACAACGGGCACAGTCTCATGACCATCGGTGGCAAGACGTTCATCGCCATTGGGACTGAGCTTCATGTGATCACCGGCATGTCTCCGCTGGTAACGACGCTGCTGCGCACGGGGCTGTACATCCTGCCGATCAGCTACGCCGAGCGCGGTGGCGAAGTCTGGTGGAGCAACGGCGTGCAGTCTGGTAGGTGCGGGCCTGACAACACTGACCATCCATGGGTAACTCCAGCGCCAGCGAACATCACCGAGGTATTTGCGGGCGTCGGGACGCTGCCGGCCGGGTCGTACAGGCTGGCAATCACGCATTCCATGAGCGACGGCGAAGAGTCGGCCGCGTCCGACATCGAGGCGTTCGATCTAGTGTTTCCGGGCTCGATCGACATCACGCTGCCGGCGGCAACTGCCGGGACGGATTCATTCAACATCTATTGCTCACGCGCCGATGGCAAGGTACTGCAGAAGTACAGCACGGTGTCGGCGGAGACGGCGAGCGTCAGCATCACGGCGAACCCGGACGGGCGGCAGCTTCGCGAGCGAGCCTTCCTCAGACCGCTGCCTGCCGGAGACTCAATCTGCTTCCTCGGCGGCCGCCTGCTGTCGATGAAGGGCGAGTTCATCTACTACTCGGCGCCGTACGACTACGGGCTGCACAACCCGGACGAGGATTACTTGGTGCTCGGCGCATCGGGCTCGATCATGGCGCCAGTCGAAACGGGGCTGTTCGTTGCGGCCGATCGGACTTGGTTCTACGCCGGGGCGGACATCAAGGCCGCCGACCCAGTTGAGGTTATGCCTGTCGGCGCTGTTTCTGGAACGGCGTTCAGGCATCCGGACAACGAGGCGGTGGGCTGGTTCTCGGCTGACGGGCTGGCGATCGGGTCGCCGGATGGCAGTGTCGCGCTGCCGCAGAAGAAGCTCGGGTTCATCGCCCCTGCCGCGCTAACCGGATCGGCGTGGATCAGGCAGCGCGACGGGATGGCCAATGCGGTTTTCAGCCTCGACGGGACGTCCACCTACAGCAAGCAGGTTGCGGCCGAATTCACGGCGGCGCGAATCCTCTACAACGACGATTCGACTACGATGAGCGTCAATCTGGCCACCGGAGCCACGGCCCGATACGGGGAGTGGCATTTCAATTCCTGTGCGACGTTCGGTGGCGACGAATACGGGTGCAATTCCGCAGGGCTCAGCCTGCTCGAAGGCGATACCGATATGGGCGCCGAGATCGAGGTCGTTATTCATTGCGGACGCGTCGGCTTCGGGTCGCTGAAGATCAAGGCGACAGAGTGCGTCTACGTATCAGGCCAGTCGTCAGACGCGCTGGTGGTCGACATCATCCTTCCTGACGACACCGTCTACAGCTACCCGGCGCGGACATTCAGCACCACGCACGCCGTAACGCGACACGACGGCATGAAAGGGCTGATGAACAATCGCCAGTCGTCGTTTCTGGTGGCGATCAAAAATCAGGACGGTGCGAGCATGGAAGTGTCTTCCGCTACCGTGCTTATCAACGAGTCGAGCCGACTGATATGAGAGGGCAGTTCATCACTGAGATAGAAGTCGGGATCACGGACGATGGGCGGTGGCGGATTTTGTCGCCGCTGGTTTATTCGTCGGATGAGTTCGGCGAGATTGTTGTGCCAAGGTGGTTCGTGACCAACTTTTCCAGTATCCCGCGCCTTCCGTTTTCCTTGTGGGTTTGCGGGAATGCCGCGCACGCCGCCAAAACGCTGCATGACTACCTGTATTCGTCAGGGATGTTTCCCAGGAAGGTGGCCGACCGCATCTTTCTGGACGCGATGGACGCCATCGGCGTGCCTTCATGGCGACGGCATCTGATGTACTTCGCGGTACGCTCTCTCGGGTGGCTGTTCTACAGGAAGCAAAAGCGTGTCGGCCCTGCTTGACGAGATCAAGGGGCTGATGTCGGCGGCTCCGCCAAACGTCTACCTGCTGGACCGTAACCTAACCGGCGAGGTGCTGGTGATTGCGGACAAGCATGTCTGGCTGTCAATCTCTCGCCCGGAATTCAACCTACAGCGAGAAGAATACCGGGTACTGGAGTGGGGCAACGAGCGGCTGGACGACATGCTGAACGCGCATTTCTTCTGTTCTAAGTGGGAAATGAAAACTTGGCTGTGCGATCGGTTCGTCGACATGAAGGTGCCGTCGTGACGTGGCCGTTTGACGACGGATCTGACCTGCCGCTGCGCGAGGGTCTTGACGTTGGCGGTGCGCAAGAGCGGCAAATGGCATCCTTCGTCGGCGGCTATAGCGGCATCCGGACCGTGGAGGAGCGCAACCCTGACGGATCAATTACGACGCTCAGGACGCGATGGGGTCGCCCGATATTCGAGACGACGACGCTTCGGCTGTCCGGTACCGGCACGACGCTGCTGCGCGGCTTTGTGGCCAGAGCGTCGTCGCGCTCTGTGCTGTTCGATCCCTACACGCTTGAAGTGCTGAACACTGACTATTCGCCGGCGCTCAACACGTACGCCGTCCAGGACTTCGCTACCACGTGGAACGTGCCGACCGGTGATGACACGCACTGGTACGACGTGGTGCTGTTCGACGGCACGACGATCAAGGTCAACGCGAAGGCCATGCCAACGCTCGGTATCACGGCGAATCACGGCTATCCGGCGATCCCTTACGTCATCAACCGCGAAACGGCAGAAGACCAGTACGGGAATGCCGAGCGCAACAGTATCGAGAAGCGCGTCTTCGCTGTTGGCCGGGCGGACGTGAAGGCGTGGGGCGGTGGTGGCGTTGTCGAGACGCTGACACCGACCGCGCCAAGGAGCGAAAACCGTTCGATGACCATCGGACAGCGGACTGATGCGGCGGCGAACAAAGCGTGGCTCGGGCAACTCTATCATCCTGCTGCCGGGTGGGACGCGGCCGGCGAATGGGACTTCACCAGCGCGGAAGTGACGATGTTACTGACGTCGACGTATCTCGTCAAAGTTGATGGAGGCGCAAACGTGGCTATGACGCCGCCGACACTTTCCGACGACGGACCAAGCAGCGGGTCTGTGAACACATCCATCCTTCTGCCAACAACAGAAATAGGGCTAACAGGGGCCGGCGAAGTATCCAGCACAACCGCATTCACTTCTAACGTGCTAGGTGGTGGAGGTGGTGTAAACGGAGGGTATTACGCTCGCTGGCCGTGGTCTGGAACCGTGTCAAAGCCGCTTCAAGGCGACATTGGGGCGAGTTATACCAGGACCGGATATTCCGGTGTTGTAACATCGTCTGAAGTTCAGGCTGGCGTACAACTAGACTACTCGGCATCGAACATCAAGATATGGGATTCTCGGTACGAGCAAACATCGCTCGCATCTCAAACTGTTGCTTTTGCTGACGCGGATGGATTTACGTCGACTGCTTCTGTGGAAATGACAGGAGACTCATCAAATCTTTATTGGGGTCAACACTTTACATCTCCGATCGTCGATGGGTTGAATGCAAACCCACCAGGCCCTTACCGTGGGGCTACCGAAAAGTACGTTTACGCAGGTGCGATTTCAGGAAGCGCGTGCACGAGAAACTACGAGATTCAAACAGGCGAAATGAGCGTTTCTACGCTTGTTGGGGACTTGCTAATTGATGTGTCGTTTTCGCGCAACCAATCATACGGGCCGCAAGCGCAGTATTCTGCGGTAGGCGGGTATTACGCGAGTTTTCTAGCTGTTCCATACGGGCTAATTGGCGCATCAAGCGGAATGGGGGTCGGGAATACGCTGTCAATGATTCCATATGTTAGCCCTTCGACAGACGAAACGTGGATCAGGAGGTATCACGGCGTTTGGCAGCCTGGGCCAAGCAATTACTGGCAGCCGGCCGAGGCGGTTGATACGATCAACGCTAAGTTTTCAGACATGCGCGCCAACTTTATCGCGCAGACGTATTTTTCTAGCGAGTCCTCTAGCGGAATAAACCGATCCCCAAATAGCTACTACTCCGCATCAATCAATCCAAGTGTCACTCTCGACACGTCCTCTATGTCGTGGTCGTCAAAAGATTACATCCTCTACGACGACACGAACGGCGCCTATATATCTGTCGAAGGCGAGTTTGTTGGGGTTGATACATCAGCAACACTCACCGTCACGCTGAAGGTGCAAACGAGGCACCATACTGTCCAACAGACGCTTGGCGAGTACAGCTACACCTATTCGCAGCTTGTGCAGGAGCGCGAGATTGGGGCAACTGGAAAGTACGCCATGCCATCCCCGCAGATTCGCGCCATCTTCGCCCCGCTGTATCAGGAGCAAGGAAGCTTCAAGGGCGCGCACTATGTCACGGCGGCCGAGGAAGATAACGGCGCCACTCCGGCGCATCTGTTCAACTTCCTGCTGTACCTGCGGCCCTACGGCGACATCGGCACGATCAACGACGACAATCTGAGCAGCCAGGCTGTCCATTTCGTGCCGTGCAACCTGCTCGAAATGCTCTACGCATTCGTCTTCTCGCAGGAGTACGGCGTGGCAGAAAGCGGCGAGCGTTACCCTGTTACCTTCACGACGCGCTACAACGACATGATGTCCACCCTCTTTTCCAACCCGGTGCGGGTGGCTGTCCGAGACGGCGCCCAGGTGGCGTGGTCCGACGTGTTCGGGCCTGACTTCGCCTCCATTCCAACCGTTTCGCTGCACAGGATGTAAGCCATGACTGACTTTGTTGATTCGCCCATCGGCGAAATACCTGAAATCGCGATCGATTCCGGCGGGCTATTCACGGCGGGCGCCGCCTATACCATCAAGCTGTCTGCTGATCTGGTGAACAAGTGCGTGGCGCTGGCGGAAGCGAAGGACGTCGACTTCCAGACCAAGATGGACGACCTGACAAACGCCGTAACTGGCTTTCTGGTTGTCAACTCGGCGCCTGACGTAACGGCGGGGGCAATCTCGGTCACAGCACCGACCGAGCCGAGCATGACCATCGCGGACACCAGCACGGCGCTGGTGGCGGGAACAATCTCAACGCAGGCTGCGGCGATCATCAGCGAGTCGGTGACAAAGTTCACCGGCTTCATGTCGACGTACTTCCCCGACAACACGACGACCTACGGGCAGGCCGAAGCCTTCCTGCAGGACGCGATGGAGAACACGACCAGCGGCGCGGTACCGGCGGCGATCAAGCTGGCTATCCTCGAAGATTCACGGGCGCAGGTGCTTGACGAGGCGAACCGGACCGAAGCCGATCTGTATGAGGCGCAGTCGGCACGGCGACACCGATTCCCGAGCGGCGCTGCTGCCGGTCAGGCCCGGCGCATTGCTCAAGCGGCGCTCGACCAGATCGCGGCAGCGAGTCGCGCCATCGCCGTTAAGGACTTCGAGCTTGCGCACCAGACGGCACTTGAGGCGGTGCGCATGGCGATCAGTAGCCGGGCACAGGCAATCGGCGCGGCACAGCAGTACATCGCCGGCATCGTTGCGCAAGGATGGTCGACAGGCGTTCAGTCGGCCGGCACGCAGCACGGTGCTGAGGTGGCGAAGCTACAAGCGGCATATCAGGCGTATTCGGCACGCAGCAACGAGGCAGAACGCAAGCTGAGGGAAGTAACCGCCGACAAGACGCTGACATTCGACGCTGACAAGACCAACCAGGGCAAGGATCTGACAGAACTTGAATACCAGCTCAAGGCGTTTCTTGCCGATGCACAGCTTACGGCGCAGCAGCTTGTGTCGATGCTCAACAACCTGCGCGCTGGATCAGGCGCAACGTACAGCGTTCAGTCGTAAATACGACAGTGTGTTGTAAAATTGCAAGATCGGGGAAGCGATGAAAAAACGTAAATGCATGGCATCTGGCGGGACGGTCAGGACGCCACAAACGATGGCCGAGCAGCTTGCGAATGTTGTTCCGCGCAAGTTTGTCGACGGCGGCACGCCGGGCGTAATCCGCGACGGCAACTCGTTTCGCGACGATCCGGCCTACGCTGCGCAACAGCGTCACTCTGCAAATGCAGAGTTAGAACGGCTGTCGACGCCGGTCGTGATGCCGAACGTTGCCGCAGTTCCGACCGCTTTGCCGGTCAGCGCGCCGCTATCGGGAGCGACTCAAGCGCTACCGCCGGTCCAGAGTATCGCGGCGCCGCCGACTGCTCTCGGTAATGTATTCGCCAACCCTTCTGCTGGCAATGTGCTGGCGCCTGCTGGCGGCGCACAGACCTTCGCAGAGCGATCATTGGCGGCCGGCATCAATCCGAACGCCACATACCGGGCGGGCGGACCGGGCGACCCGCACGCCTCTGGTGGGCTGGCAGCGACTGCGGCACAGAGGATTGCTGGGTCGAACGCTACGGCGACGGCGCTGGCAGCGAATCAACAAGCACCGCAAGTGGACAATCCAATGGACACGACCAGCACCAGGCAGCGGCGGCAGACCAGAACGCCGGGATTGCAGGACGGCGGCAGAGTCGGCTACCGGCGCGGAAATGAGTTTTCCGACAGGCCCATGACCGGAACTATCGGCACGCAGAGTCGCGACCCTGTGGCGACGACGCCAAAGCCGAAGCAGCAGATAGCCGAGCCCGTCTATCCGCAGGAACGCAACCAGATGCCGCAGCAACCAGGCCGGAATGCAGGCAGTGGAATGACCAGCGCTGCGGACCTCGGGGCGATACTGGCCGAGCGGCGCAAGCAGATCAGCCGGGAAAGCGGAATGGCTGACGGCGGAAGAATCAAACCCAATCTATTGACCGTTGGAGAAATAGCCAGCGGGCTAAGAGAGGCTATTGTCGACCCATTGGCTGCCGATTGGAGGCAGGGGAATCAAGCAATAAAATTGCTTCGTGACCAGCACCAAACAATTGACAATATCACGGGAATCCACCCCGCCATAGCTGCCGCGCAAGTAGCAAACGATGTAATGGCCAACGACGTTGACGGTGGAACCGCACTTAATGTCGCTCAAGCCGTTCCGATTGTCAAAAGGCTGACCGGGCTTGCCGGGCTTGTGGCGAAGTCTCCAAAAATTCCTGTCGTTGGAAGGATGGCAATCGATATGCCGGCGACAATGAAGAAAAACGCTGCCATTACATCAGGGCAGATACTAGGGCAACCAGCCAACGCAATGGCAGACGGCGGCATGGTTCGCCATCGGTTCGAGGGCAAGGGCGGGCCTCGATCAGACGATATTCCGGTCACTGTAGCAGGGGAACAGATCAAAGTTTCGGACGGGGAGGAAGCCGTGATCCTGCCCGCCAAGACGGCGCAGAACCCGCAGGCAATCGCGCAGATCGGGATGGCTATCCAGCAGAGCAACGACGGGCGGGCGCCGGATATGGGAGGGTTGAAGACGGGAGGGAAGTACGCGGGAGGGGCTGCGCCACACATTGTGGACATCAATGGACAGGTTTATATCAATGGCCGGCCGGCCGGACTGCTGCCAGCACCGCCAGGTCCGGACTTCACTGTGGATAGCGCCGGCAACGCGCGAGGGGTCAATCAACCCGGGTCGTCAGTGGGGCAGTACAGGGGGCCGGGAACAGCCGTTACGAACTACGTTCCGAGCGCGCAACCGAGGCCGTATGACATTGCGAAGCCGGCACCAAGAGGAATGGCGTTTGATGCAGGGAAGGCCGTTGGGACTGCTTACAAAAACGTCGGAGGGGCGCTTGGCGCGGCCGGGAAGATTGCCAATATCGCAGTGCCGGTCATTGCTGCCGCACAAACCTTTGGGGACAACGGTATTCGCGTTCAAGGGAATCGCGAAGCCGACCCGAACTATGATGAAACGGCTGGAATGCCGCGAGTGGCGAGCACGCTCAAAGAGGCTGCTTTGCGGGCTGGAGATTGGGGAACAAAGGGGCTAGACATTGTTGGCGGGTGGGCTCTGCCGAAAGGCGAGGCGTCTTTCAATGACGCGTACCGTCAAGGTGTTGGTCAGCTTGAAGGAGTTTCTGCGCCGACAAGCCAACAGATTGCAGCAGTCGCCGAACAGCAGAGATCAAAAGAGAACTATGGTAACGATGGCGTCAGAAGGTCGATCACAGACGTAAATAACCGCCCATCACCGGACCTGTCGCAAGGCCCTGGAGACGCCAGGTTCAACCAGGCGACCGGCGTGCTGTCATTCACGCAACCAGGCTTTGACCCAACCAAGCAGCGGGTAGCGGACGGAACGGGGATGATTACCCGTGCCGGTGGTCAGACGCAAGTGTTCACGGATATGTCGCCAAACCAATACGTCGGTGCGGATGGAAAGCCAGGCCAGACGTGGGAGAAGACGGCGCAGTACGCGGATGCCATGCGGCTAGCGCAGGCGGACCGCGAACGACTCGTGAGGACGCAGGCTGAGAATGCGGTAGCCGATCTGGCATCGCCAAGGCCGGATGTGCGCGCCACGGCAGAACGGCAACTGCAGGCCATTGGCCAGTTGCAGGGCATCGACGCGCAGTCACTTTCGCAGGCAGGGCATCGGCAAGCGGTGGCGGCGAACAACCCGGCAGTAGCACAGCAGTTGGCGCAGCAGAGGGTTGGCATGGGCGACATCGATCTGCAGAACAAAATTGAACTTAACGCACTGTACGCGGCGCACCAGGCTGCGAAGACGCCTGAAGAACAGGCGCAGATTGCCGAAGTCATCCGGGTTCGCACCGGGAAGGACAAGCAGGATGAATTCGCGCATGCGGCCGGCGGCACGACGATCAACCCGGAAACGATGGGCGTCGAGAAAACGCCGGACGTGATCTACAGCAAGAGGACAGGGCAGTCTCCTGGAGCAAAGGCTGCGACAACGCAGCAGTACGCCGTCAAGCCAGGGATGACAGTGCAAGCGCCAGACGGCGTACACACATTCCAAGGCAAAACCATCACGGTCAAGGCCGGTAAAGTGGTTGAGGTCAAGTAATGGCAGAACTTTCCCCTTCGGCATTCGGGTTCAATCAAGCGGCCGAAGCTCCGCAAGAACTTGATCCTTCGGCGTTTGGCTTTGGGACAGGGAAGGATGTGGCGAAGCCATCCGGCATTGCTCGCCGTGCGCTTGGCGATACCGGAGTATCTCTCGCAAAGGGCATTATCGGCGTGCCAGAAGCAGCCGTAGGCTTGGCGAACCTGCCAACTGGAGGTCTAGCCGGAAAGGCCGCTCAGGCAATCGGGTTCGCGCCGAAGGAATGGAAAGACGCGCTTGATGAATACTATTCGCCAGAGCAGAAGGCCGCGAATGCTGCCGTTCAACAAGCGCAAGGGTTTGGCGGAACTCTGAAGGCCGCGATTCAAAACCCGTCTGTTATCGCCGGAACGGTCGCCGAATCTCTGCCGCTGATGATTGGCGGTGGCGCGGTAGCTCGAGCGCTTCCTGCCGGTTTGTCTGCCGTGGCTCGTGGCGCCATTGGTGAAGGTATTGTAGGCGCCGGATCGGCATCTGAGCAGATGCGCCAAGCGTCTGAAGATGGATTGCAGTCTCAGCGGCAGGCGATTGCATCGCTGGCGTCTGGTGCGGGTACGGCGGCATTCGGCGCGCTGGGGGGCAAGCTTTCGCAGAGGATGGGCATAGCCGACGTAGACACTCTGCTTGCTGGAGGATCGACAAGAGTCGCCAGAGACGCGGCCGGCAACGTGATCAACAAAGGCTTGCCGCGGCGAGTGATTGAAGGCGGGCTGGCAGAGGGCGCGCTGGAAGAGTTGCCGCAATCGATGTGGGAGCAGGCTGCGCAGAACGTCGGCACTGGCCAGCCGATTGCTGCCGGCGTGCCAGAAGCGGGGGCAATGGGGATGCTGGCCGGCACAGCAATGGGTTCCGTTTCCGGCGGCATTTACAAGCCCACTATCGACCCGTCCGCAGGTCCGATGCAGGCTGCTGCGGCGGTCGGCATCGCGTCCGGAGCAGTGCAGCAGGCGCAACAGGCGCAGGCCGCCGTCACTCTGCAAACGCAGAGTGAGAACGAAGAGGCGACGAATGGAAAAACGAATCCGGATGATGCGAGAACGCAAGGCGCATCCTTGGCGCAGAATTCTGGTCCGGGAGAAGCGCCAATACAGGCGGCTTCCTCTCCGCTTGCTACTGGCCTCGCTGGGTACGCCAATCCGACCGAAGTAACCACCGCACCACAAGGCCCGGCGGCAGCGTCCCCGTTTGAGCAGCAGCAGGCCATCGCTGCGCCGGAATCAACGGTCACTCCATCCGCGCCAATCGTCGACACCACGCAGGCGGTGCCGGCCGGCGCACCCCAACCACCGACCATCGGAGGAATCAGCAATGGCAACCAAACCGAAATCACCCAGCCGGCAGCGGCGGGACGACAGGCGCAACCCGCCCCGGTATCCGGCGCAAGCGTAGTTCCACCGCTTCAGTACCCGCAGCAGCAGACGAGTAATGCCGGGCCGCTGCCGCAGCAAGATACCGCGATGCCGGTTCCTGCAAGTACCTTCCAAGTACCTTCCAAGCAGCCTGCAAGTTCCTTGCAAGCACCTTCGCCAACTGACAAGGATTCCTTGACAGTTCAGTCGCCGGCCACAGCGCCCGTTGTCGCTAACGAAACCGCCAATGACGCTCCACAAGAGCCGTTGTCGCTCCCCGACGCTCCGCAACCAGTCCAGGAAAACAAAACAGGCCAGACGCCAGCAACGGCAAGCGACGCTGCTTCATTATCCAGCGACGCGGATAACAAACTGCATCAGGACGATCGGCAAGCGCTGATCGAGAAGCGCAAGGCGGAGTTGATCGAGAATCGCAAGCGCATGGACACCGCAGGGCCGTTGTCTATCGCGTCATTCACAAATCACGACACGAAAATGACCGCCTTTGTGCATCATGGGCAAGACGGCAAGTTCAATGTCACTTTGCGCGATGACGAGTCTGGCGAGTATGTACCGATAGCGCGCACCGGGTTCCAGACCGTCGACGGGGCGTCTGCGTTCGCGAAACAAGCGGCCGGAATTACATCCATCGCTGACCGAAAAACCGAATCAATGGCCATCAGAAATGAACCGGCCGTCCGCGCAATCGCCGCCAGCGCCCCCAAAGTCGCATCGCTGGCAGACAGGCTAAAGGCTGCCGCTGCGAACGCTGTAGGATCGCGCAAGGCGCTTCTTGAGGCGAGGATGGCGAAGCTTGAGGCAGCGAAGCCGGCAACTACAGAAGCAAAGCCGATCGCCAAGCGGCAATCGCAAGCCGCACCGATCATGCGCCGTGATGACCTTGTTGGCGCAATCATGCGCGTGACTGGTGGCAACGGGATTGCTGCGAACATGGCGCTGACCATCGCCGGCGACACCGCGCCAAAGCTGACCAGGCTGCGAGGGCTGTTCACGAACAGGGGAACATCAGACCTTGGCGAAGTTGCCATGCTGCTGCGAGAGGAAGAGGGATTCGACGTTCGAGACGGCGAGCGCCTTTCAGAGTTGATACGGGATGCGTCGTTCGGAAATGTCGCCGTCAGTATGGAGCGCCATGGGCGAGACATGGACGCGGACAATGAAAGGCGCCACAGGGATCGCATCCGAGCGCAGGCCAAGAAATACGGCGTCAAAGTAGTCGGGGTTAAGTTTTCAGTTGTTGAAGGTCGCGTATTGTTCATCGAGCAACGGCGGCAGCGGAAGGCTGTTGAGCTGCTGTCAGACCGCGACAAGGCGCGGTTTGATGCGGCCGTCGCGCAGTCTGAAGGTCTTGTGTCGGACGAGGAAATTCAGGCTATCCTTAACGACGTGGCGGATCGTGGAATCACTGGCCGCGATGCGTGGCAAGAGGCGCTTGTGCTCCAGCGCCAACTCGCGGAAGATGCCAGGTTCAAACAGGAACAAGGATATATTGAGAATGCAGAAGACCGCGCCACCGACGAAGAACCGGACTGGTTCAAAGACTTTGACGACGAAGCAGATAGCAAACTTGGCAATGAAGGAGCGACTGCTGCGAGTGATGACTTCGGCCTCGAACAACAAACCATCTCCGACATCGACAGGCAAGAAGCCGATCGAGTAGCCGCAGAGAAGGCGAAGCAGGCAGATGCCGCGCAAGAAGCGGCAGACCGTGCGGCCTCTGAGAAGCAGTCGCTTGCGGACAAGATCAAGGCGCGAGCGGAAGACCCTGACAATTTCCAGTTTGGAGAGGACAGCAAGGCTGCGGCGAAGCCGATGGGTGGGCTTTTCGATCAGCCGGCGCGGCCTACAAAAACAGAGAAGCCCGCGCAAGAATACGCCGAGGGCGACAAGGTGCGATTCACGCCGCACGACGTGGGCGAACTGCGTCCGGTAGTCGAAGGAATCTTGGTTCAGAAGGCCAGCACCACAGGCGGCAATTTCCGCCTGAGAATTCGCACCGAAACGCCGAACGAGCACGGCGGCGGAAACGTCACGCCGCAGGTGTACAGCCAAAATGGAACGATCGAGAAGATTGGTGATGGCCTGAACGCGCCACGGGACAGGCTCAACATGACGCCTGACCAAGCCGCGCAGCATCGCGTCGACATGCTCGCGGCAGACTTCACGAGCACCATTTACGAGGAGTCGAAAACTGATGACTTCGACCCCGCAGAAGTTCCGGCTGGCGCAATGGGCTGGGCGAAAGACGCTGGCGTTGATGAGCGCGCATTCCTTAATTCTGTCATTTCAGCGGTAGAAAAAGAGACGTTCCGGCGAAAGGCGGGCGTGCTTGCTGCACTGAGGGCTGGAATGCAGGCGCAATCAGCCAATCCAGAGCCAGTCGCCGAAGCCAGCAAGCCGACCTCCGAAGCCAGCAAGCCGGATGGGGAAGGTGGTAAGCCTGCCGCAGATGCCTACCCCGCCAAAGCCAAGACGCCGGAGGCTAAGGCGGACGAAGCATCGACTGCGGCCATCAATGACTTTGGCGAGAAGCCGGGAGAAACCCGCCACAACGTCTCCACCGACACCCAATCAACGCCATCCGACCGCGCTGTCTACGGCATGGTCGCTGACGGCAAATCATCCGCCGAGGTCCTATCGTTCATCAGCAAGGCATCACGCAGGCCGTTCAACCGCGTCCTGGCCAGCCATCTGGCGCGCATCGGCGTGACGCCGAATATCACGCTCGACAGTCAGGGCGGCTGGCAGTTTGGCAATACATCGCGGGCGCAACGGTACGCCGCAGCCTACAACCCGAAGACGGACACCGTGGCTCTGTTCACGCCGAGAGACGCTGAGCGCCATGCGTTGCACGAGTTCACCCACGCCGCCACGCTGAAGGCCATTGCAGCCGGCGGCGCGGCATCCGTTCAGATGCGCGCGCTGTTCCTCTACGTCAAGCGCAATGGGTCGCTCGACGGCCAGTACGGCATGACGAACCTTGATGAGTTTGTCGCCGAGGCGTTCAGCAATCCTAAGTTCCAGCAGGCTTTAAAGGCCATTCCTGCGCCTGCTGGCAGCGGGCTGAAGTCTGCATGGCACTGGTTTGTCCGGGCCGTGGCACGCATCCTTGGCCTGCGGACGGCGGCGCAAGAAACGGCGCTTGACCGGGCGATGACGGTGGGTGGCGAGTTGATGCGGGAGAATGCGGCGCTGCTCGAACGCAACGGCGAGAAGCTGGACGCGATTCGCGAGGCGGATGCGGTGCGGTTCAATGCGGCTGACGACCTTCCGCCGACCATCACCGTCGACGGCATCGAGCGACCGACGACGAACAGCAACGGCAAGCCGATCGCGCAGGACGAGGCTGGCGTGCGGCGGTTTTACGAGTGGTTTGGTGACAGCAAGGTGGTGGATGAGAAAGGCCGTCCGCTCGTTGTTTATCACGGATCGCCAGACCTTCGATTCATAAAAGACGAGGCGGTATTCAAGAGCCAGAAAGGCCGGGCCGGGTTCGGGCGGTCCGATGCTTCGCACTGGTTCTCTGCCGACCCAAAAACAGCAAGGTCGTATGCCGATCCTCACAGGGCGTTCGACTACCAGAACTCTGAAGAAGGCGTCATCGAAGCATACATCAGGATTGAAAACCCTCTTGTGGTCAACGCTGGTGGGCAGGAATGGCGCACGGCGCAAAAGCGAGGAAAGACCTCAGACGTTATCGAAGAGGCGAGGACGGCGGGCAATGATGGGGTAATCATCAACAGCGTCAAGGACGACTACAACAACGTCAAATCAACCAAGCCGACGAGGACGTTCACGGTTTTCGACTCGTCTCAGATTAAGAGCGCCACCGGCAACAGCGGTCAGTTCGACCCAACCAACCCCGACATCCGCTACAACATCGCAACCGACTGGATCAGCAACCCGACCGTCAGCGACTTCGTTGCCAACGCCACGCGCAGCGACAAGTCGACGTCGATCATCACCCCATTCAACACGCAGTACCACAAGGCGCATAAGTGGGCGGCAGAAGGCAAGCCGTGGTTCAAGCGCGTGTTCGACTTGGGGCAGAAGTTCCTGTCTGACACGTCACGGTTCGCCGTCATGGCGCAGGATGCCGCACCAGCGATGTTCCACGAGGTCAAGAGCCTTGCCGATGCGAAGACGGCGCTGCGCAACATCAGGTCGTTCGGCGATCTGAGCGGAGCCACGCACCGGAGGGACATCGACGCCGCCGCAAACCCGCTGTACGAGGGGACGCTGTACGGCGGCGGCAACCCGATGTCAGGCATCGTCTTCTCAGACTCGATGCTACGCCACAAGTACAAGCTGACCGACCGGCAGATTCGCCTCTACCGCGAAGCGCTGGCTTCCGTGAATGTCAGCCTGGACGAAATGGCGAAGTCGATCATCGCGCGCCACGCGAAGCAGAACAACATCGATTTCAACCCCGACATGGACATCGACGACATGGCGGACGCGGTTATCGAGGCCATCGAGGACCGCAAGGACGATCTGGAATACTCGGTCGGCGCCGAGATGGAGGAAGAAGCGAAAGCGACCGCCGAGAACTTGCGCGACATGGACCAGCCGGAGGAAGCCAAGAAGACGCTCGACGCATTCAAGAAGCGCAAGGACGCTGCCACATCAACCGTCGCCCGTCTCGACAAGACCATCGCGGACATCAAGGGCGTCGTGGGCAAGAACAAGCGGCTGCAAGAACACGGATACTTCCCGCTGATGCGCTTCGGCAAGCACACCGTCACCGCCAAGGACGCAGAAGGGAAGACGGCCTACTTCGGCATGTTCGACGGAATCCCGCTGGTCCCGCAGTCTGGCCAGTACCAGGCGAACAAGGTGGCGGCGGCGATCCGCGCCGAGCATCCGGAATGGGAGGTCACGACCGGAATCCACAACACCGAGAAGTACAAGCTCTACGAGGGGATGAACCTCGAAGCGGTGCAGTTGTTCGCCGAGCACATGGACAAGGACTCGCTGGAGCCATTTCAGGAATTCCTGCGCCTGGCAACCGGCGATCGAAGCGTCATGAAGCGGCTGGTGCATCGCCAAGGCACGCCCGGGTTTGATCGGGATGTCCGGCGCACCCTGGCGCAATTCATCGTCAGCAACGCGCGGCACGCGAGTAGTTCCTACAACCTCTTCGACATGCGCAAGGCTGCCGAGAGCGCCAATGAGGACGGCGGCGACATCGGCGCGGAGGCGGTAAAGCTCTACAAGTACGTGGCCGAACCTGCGGAAGAGGCGCACCAGTTGCGCGCGTTCCTGTTCTTCAACTTCCTTGGCGGTTCGATCGCGTCGGCGATGGTGAACTTGTCGCAGGTGCCGATGATGACCTTCCCGTACCTGACGCAGTACGAGTCGGCCGGCAAGCTCGCCAATCGCCTTCGGGTGGCGGCGAGGACGGCCGTCGGCGACCCGGCGAAGATTCCCGGAACGATCGGCGCCGCTTTGGTTCGCGCGGAACAAGACGGCGTTACCGCGCCACAGGAAATCCACCAACTAACGGCGACGGCCGCCAACAGCATTTTCTCCGGCAATCCGGCGATGACCGGGCTACTGCGGTTCTGGGGAATGCCGTTCTCGATGGCCGAGTCGTTCAACAGGCGAACGACGTTCATCGCGGCGTACCAGATCGCCGAAGCCATGACGCCAGCGCAACTGGCAGCAACAGGCACCAATTCGGCGTTCGAGTTTGCCGAGCGGGCCGTGACGGACACGCAGGGGATCTACAACAAGGGCAACCGGATGAATATCGGGCGTGGCGCAGTCGGCGCCACGCTGATGACATTCAAACAGTTCAGCATCATGTACCTCGAGCTGATGAGGCGGCTTCCGCGCAATCAGCAATTGCTCATGATCGGCATAATGACGCTGGCGGCCGGCGCCGGAGGCTGGCCATTCGCCGAAGACGTTGAAGACATCATCGATACTTTCGGGCAGTGGCTAGGCTTCGGCACGAACAGCAAGCGGTGGATTCGCAACACGATCGCCGGCGCCACCTCTCCGCAGATCGCCGACATTCTGCTCAACGGCGCGGCCAGCCAGATGGGCATTGACCTGCACTCGCGACTCGGCACGCACAACCTGATTCCAGGCAGCGGGGCCTTGAAGCAGTCGAGCACCGACAAAGGGCGCGATGCCGCGGAGTTTTTTGGCCCGGCGGCATCCGTGTTGCAGAACGCGGCAACAGCGCTTCAGGAAATGGCCACGGGTCACGCAGGGCGGGCCGTCAAGGCAATGGCTCCGGTCGCCGCACAGAATGCCATCAAGGGCTACGATATGGCCTCTACGGGCTACGCAGAGGACTCAAAGGGGCGCCGCACTATTCCGGTCAGCGGTCCGGAGTCGGTCGCTAAGGGGGTAGGCTTCAATCCGAAGACCGTTGCAGACTTCGGGGCGATCAAGCGTGACATCGCGCAGGATACGCGCATGCTTTCAGTGAAGCGAGAAGAGTTCACGTCCGCCATTGCTGATGCCATCCTGAGTGGCGACAGGGACGCGGGGAAGGCTGCACTGGCGGAGATGGCGCAGTGGAACATGGACAACCCGAAGATGCGCGTCGTAATCGCCCCCGGCGCCGTTGTAAAACGGGTGAAGGAGGCAAGGACGGAAGGAGCCGACCGCTTCCTGAAGGCGGTTCCGAAGGCTATTCGGGCTGATTCACGACAGGAGTTTGCACAATCATGAACGACGAAGAGAGCAATTACGCAAGGCGTAGAATCCGATGGGAAGACACGGAAGAGCGCGACGCGGCGAACCACAAGGTCCGATGGGAAGACACAGACGACACCGGGAAGGGGATTATTTTTATGGTCTCAATCTTCCTGATCGTCGTTATCAGCCAGTTGTTTTCGTGAAAATATCAACAACAAAAACCAAGGAATAATACATGACACCTCTTGAAGTTGAGCTGCTGAAAACGATATGGCCATATGTCTGGACCGGGATTCTAGGGGCCGCGGCATGGCTGATGAAGTCGCAGAATGCCCGCCTAGAGTCGATTGACGGAGCATTGCATTCGTTCGGGATCGAACTATCGAGGGTTGAAAAACAGATGCTCGAAGACAGGTCGATTGCGCGGCAAAGGATTGATCGCTTGATTGGTGAACTTGATTCACGTGTCGTCAGGCTTGAGTCGATAGCCGAAATGCAGCACGAGGCATCAGGAGGGCGCAGACACACGGTCACCAAGCCGATTAGCTGGGAGCACGAGTCTGATATTCTTGGAAAGTCGATGAAATGAAGACCTACCTGATTGCCCGGTTGAAAGAGCCCAGCACGTGGCGCGGATTGGTGCTGATCGCCACCGCCTGCGGAGCGGTACTGTCTCCTGATCAGATGGAGACTATCGTTACCGGAGGGATGATGGTCGTTGGCCTGATCGGGGCGTTGACCTCAGACACGAAAAGCGGCGACTTGATTGCCAGGCTGAAAGATCCAAGTACCTGGCGCGGCCTGGTGATGATCGCCACAGCTTGTGGCGCGGCGCTGTCTCCAGAGCAATGGGAGGCGATCGTGACCGGCGGGCTGATGGTCGTTGGCCTGATCGGGGCGTCGATCTCCGATACGAAAAGCGGCGAATAGCCCCCACCTACAGAAGAGTACTGAAGTCATCTTCTGTACTCTTCTGTACTTCTTCTGTAGGTGGGCCAGGCTGTAATTCAGGCGCTAGGTATCAATCCAGCATGGCACAAGATGGTTTGTTATCCACCCAGGTTCGCTCTGGAACGAGGCTGCGCGCGCTTCGTCAACGAAGAAGCCGTCCGGCACCTCGCCCACATCGTTCGGTGCGTCAAACACAACCCACCATCCGACGCGACGTCTAACCTTTCGCTCAGCCGGACCTTGCACAATAGGCGTTGTCATCTATCAGCCTCCTGTGCGGGCCGTTCGCCCGTTCGTGTCGTCATTGACGCAAATCTTTGCATCAAATAGGATTGCTGCATCACGTTATACGTTTTGCGCCACTGCTCGTTGCGCCGCCGTTGCCATTCACCAATCCCGATGGTTTCCCACGGCTCCGGGGCTTTGTCGCTCCACGCATACGGGTCGTAGCATCCGCAAGCCAGCGGTTCAAGGTCGCTTACTCGTGCCGGGAAGCACATCAAATCATTCCCAACCACCTTCACCTTGCCAACGTAATAGCCGTTCATGTCAATCCTCACGTATAACTATGTTTTCAACCGGACGGCTTCGCCGCCGGTTAAAACGGCGTTCGGCGTCAATGCGGAGCGGTCGCGCCATGCCGCCCACAGTTGGCGAATTTGTATCGCATGCGGGCAGATGTAGTTACCGTGCTCTGCCGTTCCTCGGTAGGTCGCACCATCCCAGGACGCCTTCAGCGCCCAGCAATGCCCGCGCATCCACGCTTCAAAAGCAAGGCGCTCCGCTTCAACCACTGGCCCGCCTTTCGCGCCCAACGCATAGGCATCTTCAATGCTCGGCGTCGCTATTCCGTGCGCCTTGTTGTACTCGGCTTCGTATGCGTCCGCCGCAGCATCAAAGCTCCCTTGGTTTATATGCAGCCCTGCCATCGGGTGCTGGTTTTCCTCGGCTTCGCGTTCAAGTTCATCTGCCAGCCACCGCATCGTCTTCACGCGCTCAGTCCAACTCGAATAGCACTTCGCGTGCTCTGGCCAGCGCTCATTGTTCTGCGCCTGTTCTGCCGCCTTTCCTCGTAACCATGCCACCGCTTGCCCTTGCCAGGTCGTCATCATCTTCCCTCTAAAAAGTCGGCGCTAGCAACACGCCGAACCCATCATTCCACCGGACCTGCGCAAAAGCCGCGCAGGCCGGTGAATTCAGACGTTATGCGTCACTTCACGCTCCAGCACGATCAGCCCGCCCTTTGTCTTGCCACAGCGTTTCCATCCTGCGGCGAGAAAACAAAATCCAGGGTTGATTGAGCGGATCGCTTGCGAATTGACATAGGTGTAATGCCGACTATGAGGCCAGAGGCAATCAGCAATTTCGTCCGCCTGGCGTATGAGTTCGCTGCTTTTGTGCGGCCCCTCGTTTCTGAAGACGGCGCAGTTAATTCCCTGCTGTCCGCTATCGTCTTTGTATTTCCGCCACACAAAGCAGGCGTCTCCTGCCTCTGTTCGCAGAACAACCTTTTCTCCGGGGCCGACGAACAGTTTGCGCACTCGCCCATCCCGGTACTTGTAGGCCGAGTAGTGCCGTTCGTAGAGTTCGAGGCAGTCTGCATCGCCGTCCTTTGTCATCCACCAGTGCCGCATAACAAGCCGGTCAACGCGGACCTTCGGCAAGCTGCGCTTGACTCGGCCCGTTACCTTTCTCGTTCGGCGTCTCAGGCAGCCGCAATTCCATGCCTCCGGGAGAGATGGCCAGTCGCACCGTGCGCACTGCCCATTCGCCGGCTTCCGTGCCGTCAATCGTGCGGGCACAGTGCGGGCACTGGTCCCCGATGGCCGGTGCTGGCATCGTCGTGCTGTCCCACAGGCATCGGTAATAGCGCGCCCCCGCCGCAGTGAAGAAGTCTCCATTGCAGTCCCTGTTCGCCATGTCGCTATCCTTTCTCCGATCCACCAGCCGCCGAACCCTGCGTTGCAGCGGACTCGCTGCGCTCCCCGCTGAACTCCACGTTAGGGGCTCCGAAATTTCTTCGCCTGCCCCCTTGACAATCTATATCCAGTGGATATAATGACTCACATAGGGCAGCATTTCGCAGCCCGGTTTTTAAGGAGTCAGCCATGAACACTGCCACGACCGCCCCAGCCGTTGTTTTTGTCGCCAGTGGCGACGATCGCCAGCAGGCATTCGCCTGCATGGAGGATGCCGTGCAGGCGGCAAAGTTCGCCCCTTGGGCGGATGGCCGGGTTTTCCGGCACGACTGCCGCCCGGAGGACTTCTCCGGTTTCGCAGAAATCGGCGGCGAGCAGGTGCTGTGACCGCCAACGCCGAAACCATCCGCGCCGCCCGCGAGGCTGCCGGTTTGTCGGCCCGCGAGGCCGCCGACATCGTTGGCGTCACCACCGTGACGTGGCAACGGTGGGAAGGCCAGTCCAGTCGGGCGACGGAGATTCCGTATGCTCATTGGTCGTGGTTTATAGTTTGTGTGGGCGCGCACCCGGAATTCATTCTCACGCCCCGCCCCTAACAACCGCATCGAGCGGACCGGGCAAAAAGCCGCCCGGCCCCTCATGCGGGGCGTTAGGCCCTATCACACGCCCACGAAAGACAAAGGGCGGGCTGATCGTGCTGGAGCGTGAAGTGACGCATAACGTCTGAAACCACGGCGGGATAGGCGGGTGCTGGCCGCAGTGCGGGCAAGTGCTGGCGCGCAGCCATGCCTCCTTGGCTTCAGCTTTCTTGCGGTGTTCTTCTGCAGCGGCAAGTGCGCGAGCTTCGTGCTCTTTGGTTGCGCGCTCTTGCTCCTCTTTGGTCGTTGGCAGTATCCACATGGTCTTGCTCCGGTTACGCAGGGCCTAACCCTTCGCTCAAGCGGAGCCGCAACAGCAGTCGCGCGCTCCGGTCGCCGCAGTGCGTGCGGCCCGCTTAGCTCAATCGTTCGGCGTCACCATGAACCTCCTGTCGCCATCCGCAATCGGAAGAGGGTTCGCCTCGCCAGTAAGGAACACGAACTGCGTTGCCATCGTCGTCTTTTGGCAGCGAGGACAGAACACTGTCGCTGCTCCAGATTCCAATCTCGGAATGTTCGACAGGAACACGCCGCATTCATTACAACGCACAGAAACGCCGGTACTCAGTCCAACTGCCGAGGTCTTCCATATAATCAATTTCTTCATGTCATTTCTCCGTGGTGCCGCCGAACCCATCATTCCACCGGACCTGCGCGAAAAGCCGCGCAGGCCTGTGAATTCAGACGTTAGCCGTCACCAGCCTGAACCGATGACGGCGCCCGAATCAAACCGTGTGCGTGCCTTCGACGCCGCGGCGCATGCGCTCGATAGTGCGCTGTTGGAGCCAGTGCTGCGCTTCCTCCAAATGCGTCAGCGCGCAGGCGTTTGCCTTGCAGGCATACGGGCCGGCCTGAAACCCGCGCAGGCGGTCACACAGCACCGCAAGGAGCGCCTCGTGGGTGATGCCATTCACGCCGTTGCCGTCTGCGTTGATCGGGCCGTTCTGAAAGCGCAGGTGAGTCGGCACCGCTTCGCCGCCCTCGATGTCGTAGGCGTGGTTCGCGTTGCCGTGGCCGGGTTCGTCCAACACGGTAATCGTCAGCGTGTCATTGCCGGGGTTGATCTTGTGTTCGTTCAAGGTGCGCATCTTCTGTTCTCCAAAAACCGTGTCTTCATCGGGCGACACGGCTAACCCGTCAATCAACCCGGACCGCTGGCGCGGCCGGTTATTTCAAGCGTTAGGCGTCTATCCAGCATGGCACAAGGTGGTTTGTTAGCCACCCAGGTTCGCTTGGAAACTTGGCCGCGCGCGCTTCGTCAACGAAGAATCCGTCCGGCACCTCGCCAACGTCGTTCGGTTCGTCAAACACGACCCACCATCCGACGCGACTCCTACCCTTTCGCTCAGCCGGACCTTGCGCAATAGGCGCTGTCATTTATCAGTCTCCTGTGCGGGCCGTTCGCCCGTTCGTGTCGTTATTGACGCAAAGCATTGCGTCAAATAGGACTGCTACATCACGTTAGCCAGCACCAAATTCACACGGCGCTCAACGTCGGCGCGCTGCGTGGCGGCGGAGGTGCATCGCCGTTGTTGAACGGTCGGCCATGCCATGCCTCGCGGTGTTGAGTCGCCTTGTCGAAGGCCCGCAAGCAATCCGCGAGGTACTGGGCCAAGATGAAGTCGGGCGTGTTGGAGCCGTTCTCCATGCTGTGGCAGTTGATCGCATGTTCAAGTCCCTTGCGGAACTCGGAGTTGTCATTGTCGAAAGTTGGCGCGTCCATGATTTCCTTTCTTGCCAGCGTTGCTCGGGTGCTGGCTAACCCTTCACTGCAGCGGACCGGAGTACCGGCCGCTGAATTCAAACGTTAGGGGCTTCCGGGGCCGGCATCCAATGAGTGATGTTCCACTCGCCATTAAATCCCTCTGCGCCACCACCAACCGTTCCATCATCGTAAAACCACAGCCTCGCAAACTGCGCTTGCCGCTGGTCGCGCTTCAGTGATTTTTCGTCTATCCAGACCAACACGCGCCTACCGTCTCTTGGGGCAGTCTCAATCGGCATCCAGCCCATAACATTTACGTCAGCCGGACCTTGCGCAATAGGCGCTGTCATTTATCAGTCTCCTGTGCGGGCCGTTCGCCCGTTCGTGTCGTTATTGACGCAAAGCATTGCGTCAAATAGGACTGCTACATCACGTTAGCCAGCACCAAATTCACACGGCGCTCAACGTCGGCGCGCTGCGTGGCGGCGGAGGTGCATCGCCGTTGTTGAACGGTCGGCCATGCCATGCCTCGCGGTGTTGAGTCGCCTTGTCGAAGGCCCGCAAGCAATCCGCGAGGTACTGGGCCAAGATGAAGTCGGGCGTGTTGGAGCCGTTCTCCATGCTGTGGCAGTTGATCGCATGTTCAAGTCCCTTGCGGAACTCGGAGTTGTCATTGTCGAAAGTTGGCGCGTCCATGATTTCCTTTCTTGCCAGCGTTGCTCGGGTGCTGGCTAACCCTTCACTGCAGCGGACCGGAGTACCGGCCGCTGAATTCAAACGTTAGGGGCTTCCGGGGCCGGCATCCAATGAGTGATGTTCCACTCGCCATTAAATCCCTCTGCGCCACCACCAACCGTTCCATCATCGTAAAACCACAGCCTCGCAAACTGCGCTTGCCGCTGGTCGCGCTTCAGTGATTTTTCGTCTATCCAGACCAACACGCGCCTACCGTCTCTTGGGGCAGTCTCAATCGGCATCCAGCCACTAACATTTACGTCGGCCGGACCTTGCGCAATAGGCGTTGTCATTCTTCGTTACCTCCTGTGAGGGCCGTTCGCCCGTTCGTGTCGTTATTGACGCAAAGCATTGCGTCAATTAGGACTACTACATCGCGTTAGCGGTCATCAATCACCGAGCCTCGGCCCGTTGTACGGAAACAGCTTTTGCCATTCCTCCAGCGCCATCATTCCGGTGTCCCACCAACGGCTCACCATCGGCAGGTCTTTCGTGTCCATCAGCAGGCATTCCAGTTCAAGGGCCAGTCGGTGCCCTGCTGCAATCCTGTCTTGGTTCTTCTCAATCTCCCGCGCCGCAGCGTGTTCACGCTCCGTCTTGGGGATGGTCGAGTCCCGCAGTTCGTTAATTAGTTGTTCGTGCGGTGTTGCCTGCTTCGCCTGTGCTTCTGCAATCTTCCGCATCACTTGCGCGTCGTTCCATTCGTCCATGTCTGTCTCCAAAAACCGCTAACCCGGCAGTCCAGCGGACGCCGTGTCGGCGCCGATGACTTTTGCGTTAGCGTGCAAGGTCAGCGCGGTATCAATCGCAGCGTCAAGAACTTCGGCGCGCAGCGTGTCTCCAATGCCGTCGATCACACTCCAGCGTTGGCCGCGCCGCAGCAGCCTGTAGCGCTCGGCGTCTTTGGCGTTACTCGCCATCTCGGGGTGGTGCTCAATGGTGTCCGCGTCTTGGTCAACGAACTTGTTGCGCGGGTCCAGCATCACGGCGCAGCCCCATACCACGCGCATCAGGCTGGCGCGATCTGCTAGGTCGAGAAGGTAGCCCAGCACGCGCACGCACTGCTCGCGGTCGTCGCGGTCGAAGTGCTCGCTTTCTCTTTCGTCATCAAGCTTCTCCACAGCCTCAGGCACAGAAGCCCTCCAGCCGGTCAGCGCGTCCAGTGCGCCGCACAGTTCCTGGGCCATGTTCAAGTCGTCCTCGCTCGCTTTTGCCATCTTCATGTCGTAGTCTCCAAAATGCCCGCCAACCCGGAGATTAAGCGGGACCGGCCGCAAGCGGCAGGCCGCTTAGCTCTGCGTTGGGGATCACCCAAAACATGTCATCCGTGTTCGCTCTTTCCTTGCGCGCCCGGTACGACGATCCGGTGCGGATCGGAACTGGTGTACTGGATGGTAGTCATCATTCTGCCTTTGCTCATTCTTCTTTCTCCGGTCGATCTCCGCCGTAGATCATGTAGTCGAAATACCCGCCTTCTGCTTCTTTCTGCAGAGCAGACAGGCACTCCGGGTGCATCTTGTTTGTTACCGCTTGACCGTCATCAGCGCTCATCCACCGCTGATACGTATCCCCAATCTCTATAAGTTCGGCGCAGTTCATGCAGCGGTGCTGCTTGCGTGCAGTCCGCGTTTCTGGCTGGGTGCAGTACATCATTCAACCTCCTGTGCCGGCACGCTGCCAGGGTCGTGTTCTTTGTAGCACTCTTCGCATAACGGACGGTCCGCAACAGCTACCGTTCGGCACGATTGGCTCAATGTAGATGGCGTCTTCCTCACATCGCCATGTCGGATGGTCGCAGACGCAGCAAAGCTGAAGCGTTCCTGGATAGTTGCGCGCGTTCCAGCGCTCATGCTCATCCTGCGTCATCGCGTGACGCTTGCCGCCAGGCCAAGTATTGCTCATCTGCAATCTATTGTAGTCATCAAACATTGTCTTTCCCACCGCCCGTTGTTGCTATAACTTTCACAAGCACGCAGCGCACCCCTTGGGTTTTTGCGTGTTCTATTTCCGCCGCGTCAGGCCATCCGAGTCCTATCTTCCAGCAATCCTCAGGGCATGAGCCATCCGTGTCTACAAACAGCCTGCCATCGGGCCATATCAGCGACCAGCAGTCCCAGTATTCGTACTGAGCAGCCACTAACGTGTCCATCCCGTTATATCACTGTTGGATCTGAGCTTGCGCAGGCTGTGCCGGATCGAAGTGAAGCTCTCATGCGCTCCACTTACCTTGCAGCATCCATCGCAGCGGAACCCGACCATCAGTTTGTCGCCCTGCCACCATGTTGTCACATATCCGGTGTTTCTGCCCAGCTTGTGGGCCAGCCAGTGAATCAGTCTTCGCATGTTCCATCGCCTCGGTAAAAGTGATGCCTAACATTTCAGTTTGTTTCCGGGCAATCAACGCCAAGCGCCAACCCAATCACGACGCATCCACCACCTCGATGATCGTGTAATGGAACTTACTTGGCCATTCGTCTCCGTCAGCAGCAGCCTGCTTCAATGTTTCTTCCAGCGCCGACCATGCCTCGCGCTCGGTGGCGAACATCGTCGCCCGTCCGCGTTGTAGCAACTTCCCATGTGCAGGCTCCGTGCCACGCCCGTACGACAGCGGAGCAAAAAATTCTGGAGCACCCTTGCTCTTGCGAGCGCACACCGCTATATATCCCATTTCTTGCCTTTCTGCGCCGAACTAGGCGCCTTTGATGCAAAATCAGCGTCGCACGTTTCGCACATCCATCCCCACTTCCTTCCTACGGTGTTAGTCGCAGGAATCCATACCGGCTGATGACCTTTACCGCAAATAATTTCAAGGGTTTTAAGGCTTTTCACCCCGCTTACATTTGTGCAGTTTCCGCAGTCGTTCATTTCATTCATCCGTTGTTGTCGACTTCAATCGGTTCAAGCGCGTAGCGTCCGATCCATTCGGCACCGTCAGGCCACACATCCCCATCCTTGTCCATTCCGTCCGCGCCAAGGTCATCGGGCCGCATGCGCTTGTTGATGACCTTGGCGATGTGCGTGACTTCGCCGGCGCATACGCCTTCGATTTCGTCTTCTTCGCCCCCCCACCCATCCCCGGACCTGTATTCATCGATGCAGCGCTGCCCGTGTGCGTCTCGCTCCTCCTTCGAGTGGAAATACATCATGCCGTCGCCTTCCGGGTCGAATAGCCAGTAGCGGTACTCATCGTCCGGGAAGCGTTTCATGTCTCGTTTTGCCATGCTCATTCCTCTTAAATGCATCAACGCCGGCGTTGTACGTTAGTGGCACGCCCGCGCCAGAATTTGACGTAGCAACCTTGTTCGACAGTCCCGTCGTCAAGCAGTATCACGTTGCGTAAATCGAAAGGCCAATGCCTCTTTGCCACATATCCGAACGGCGTACTCTTGGCGACAGTCTTCGTGACCTCTCCGTCAAAGTCTTTTAGATACACAACCTTTTGCCTTGTGATGAAGGCCCACAGTTCAAGCATGCTCATTCCTCCGTTAAATGCCACCGACAATTCCAGGGTTGAAAGGGCTGTCCGAACTCTCCGCCAGTCTTTTACATGGCTTGCATCGCCTATTTTCGGCGCTCGACGATGGGAATTCATGACCGCACATCAGGCACCGTCTCATCGATGGTCCTCTGGCAATCTCGCTCGCCAACTTTGCTTTAGCATATCCTGCCGACGATTCCACCATCCACGCGCGAAGCTGGCGAACTCGTGACGCTACCTGAAAGGGGATCAGGCACATATGCGCACCTATTTCAATGTGCGTCATGCCAGCGGCACTCATATCAAGTACTTGTGCGTCCATGTCAGGAGTCCATCGAACGGACTTTCCCCTGCCAATGTACTGGCCGCTGCCGTCTGAATTTTTCAGCCTGCCGTGACACGACGACTCGCTTCTTTTCAGGCGCTTTGCCATCTCCGATAGCCGAACGCCTTCGCAACTCATCCGCCACAACTCGGCGTGTTCTTCTGCGGTCCACTCTCGGCGGCCGTTGGTGGCTCGGGTCGTCATCGCATCACATGCAGGGTTACGTTGCCGGCCTGATAAGCCGTTCCGTGCGCGGTCCGACGGGCTTCGCCTTGCGGCGCTGCTTGAATGCGCATGGCAGTGGCCGTGTCCTTTGCCGTCATTTCCATCCTGCGCTGCGCTGCCGCATTCCTGTCAGATGCTATCCGGGCGATTGTTCTGGCCTTCTGCGCCTCCTTGTACGCCGCCGACTTGTATAGCTTCCGACGTTTGGCGTAGTTCGATATCTGGATTGCCGTGAATCCCATTTCTGCAGCCAGATCGTCCGTACTGGTATCAGGGTAGCGCAGTCGCAGTAATGCTTCTTCTGCGGTCGTCAGGAATCGCCGCTCGCGATAGTCAGTGGTCATGCGGCGCCACCACAGCTCTTCATGTCAGCGCTAGGCCCAGCACATTCGCCAGTCAGCCAGCGAGGACACCGATCGTCGTCGTTCTCCACGCACTCGGGGTAACTACATCGGTTTAGTTCTGCCTCAAGGGCGGAACGCACAAGCGCCACAAATGCACCAATTGGCACAATGTCATGGTGTACTGCCTGCGCCATATCCGGCCGCGCCAGCACTAGCGCTTCTATCTGTTCGTCAGTCATCGTGGCCACCATTGGTCTTCAGATAATCGATCGCCAGCTTGATCAACTCCTGACCAGCTGCCGTTGATACCATGTCGAGGTCTGCGCCGCGGCATGCGTGGCCGCGCACTGCGTCTGACTCCCCGTCCGGTTGGAATACGGACCCGGATGCGCAGCCTCTTGGCAACAAGAATTCTTCTCGATGGCCAAACATTGCAATACCAATCGCCGCGGCAGCCCGGACGATCGCCCGGCGTGTTGCCGATTCCGCGTCGCCTTCATGGGATTCGTGCGCGAACCATTCGCCATTGCTGATCCTTCCGACGTACACGAGACTTGACGCATGGCGGATGTCCAGCCGGAGCTTTACAGCCAGCGCAAGTGCATGTCCGTTATCGTTCAGCGGGTCCCATGCCGTGGATACTCCGTACACCCACAATCCGCTGATCTGCGATTCTTCGCGAAACCGATATACGCTCGGGCTCCATTTGTACCCGCAAGCCCTAGCCGCGTTTTTCAAAAGCTCAAGGTCGCTCATGATTCACTCTCTTGATATTCGTCATGCAGCACGTCGTCGCCAGCCGCCTGACCTAGTTCGTTAGGCGTCAATGCCCGCTTCACGGCCGATGGCGTTTCATTCAAAAGTCGTATCGCATTCGCATCGAGACAGGACGCGCGCCTCGTCGCACATGCGCTTTACCTGAAAAAGCGCGTCACGAAGCCTATCAATCTCGCTGGAAAGGTTTCTAAGCGTATCTGGGTGTACGGGCACCATTCGGCCAGCCGCCGGGCAGTTTGCCCACTGCCTAAGTTCGTTTGTGCTCGGTAGTTCCATCATTATTTCTCCATGCCCAACAGGGCAATTACTCCGTAATTAGGGGTTTTTCTTCGCCCGCAATTCTTCAGCCATCGCCATACCTTCGGCCTTAGCTTCGTCACGCATAATCCGCAGGCTCACGCGGTCAACTCCGAGCATCGAAGCAACCTGCCCTTCGCTAAGGTCTCCCGCTTCCAACGCCAGCAAAAGCTGCACGTTCTCAAGCTCTGTCTTGTAGCTTCGGCGGTCGCCACGGCTCTTGGCTTGGTACGACCTAGCAAGTCGTTGCTGCTTTAGGGTCATGCGGAAATCCTTTCCGCCGCACGATCGACGATCGAACGCACAGCGTCAAAAATTTCCTCGATAACGTCTTCGTCGTCCACCGCGTCGATCATGGTGAAGATTTCCATCCGCTTTTTATTGGTTGCGGCCATGCGCAAGTCTGCTACGGCATCTTTTCTCTGCTGATCGAGATACTCCAGATCAAGCTCAGCGCGTGCTGATTCGGACTTGGCCGCTTCCGCATTCGCCTCTTCGGCCAAGCGGGCATCTATCGCCGCGCGTTCCTTGTCCTCTTGCTCGCGGCGCTTGGCGTCGATCTCGGCAAGTGCCGCGGCACGCTCGGCGGCGAACTT